>Ga0194062_1000008_pt1 | contig 98562 bp, 104 predicted proteins | sample SepL2225m_MetaG_FD_155481 | JGI IMG/M metagenome (GOLD analysis project Ga0194062, IMG submission 155481) | Anoxic zone freshwater microbial communities from boreal shield lake in IISD Experimental Lakes Area, Ontario, Canada - Sep2016-L224-25m | ecosystem: Environmental > Aquatic > Freshwater... | reverse complement strand
GGTGATTTGGTCATGGCTGACCGCATTGTCCAACAGCCGGGAAAGGCCGGTCGCGGTGGTCTGCGCGAACGAACTGATCAGGTAGTCGCTGTACAAATCTAAAAGAGGGTTTTTCATGGGACACGTTTCCAATAAGCCAGATCAACAGCGGCATTTTATGCCTTTATCAATGCCCGTGCGTAACATCAGCAGAGTAAATAAAAGTTAAATAACTGATGTTACGCACCGTAGGCCGGAATAAGCCCGTTTACGGGCGTTTCCGGCATAAGCAACAGGAAAAGTGCGGCTTACTACCCTACGCTTGCTCCCTTGGGCGAGGTTTGGACGGGCGATGAAGACCATACGTTGCGCCGTTGCCTGAAACTTTCTTTTTGCTTTCTCGCCGTGCTGCTTGATCGTGCAGACGGCGGCAAGGGTTGCCGCCCTACTTTTCTGTTGCCGGAAACGCCCGCCGGGCGGGTTTATTCCGGCCTACGGCCAACCACCCGCTTCACCCTCGGTGTCACATTGCATAGCAACACATAAGGAATCGTGTCCGCATGGCGGGCAATTTCTTCGACCGGCAAACCCTCCCCCCATAAGATCACATCATCGCCGACCTCCGCCTGTTGGCAATCGGTTAGGTCTAGCGTAATCATATCCATGGAAACCCGTCCGACTAGAGGAACCCGCTGGCCGCGCACCAGCACCGGAGTGCCGGAACGGGCATGGCGGGGGTAACCGTCGCCATAGCCAATGGCGGCGATGCCCAGAAGGGTAGGGCGGTTGCACACCCAGTCCCCGCCGTAGCCGACGGCAGCACCGGCCTTAAGCTGCTTGATGGCGATCAACCGGGTGCGCAAGGTCATCACTGGCTTCAGTCCTTCATCCGCCGCCGTGCGGTTGGGAAACGGGGAAACGCCATACAGGGCGATGCCGGGGCGCACCCATTCCGCCAAGGCGTTTTCCCAAGCCAACAGGCCAGCCGAGTTGGCGATGCTGCGCCCGCCCGGCAATCCCGCCACTTGGGTGCCAAACAGGTCAAGTTGCCGTTCGGTGACGGGGTCGTCGAGTTCGTCGGCATTGGCCAGATGGGTGATCAAAAACGGGGGCTGGCAAACCGAACGGCAACGGCACAGCCGGTCATGGCATGCAACGAACTCTTCAGCGGCAAAGCCTAAGCGGTGCATTCCACTGTCCAGCTTAAGCCAGACGGTCACCGGATTGTCCAAAGTTGCAGATTCCAGTATTTCCGCCTGCTTGGCGGAATGGACCACTGGTTCCAGATCGTAGTGGGAGTGGAGCATGAGTTCCTCAGCGCCGAGGAAACCTTGCAACACGGTGATGCGTTGGCGTATGCCCGCCTCGCGCAGGGCGATGCCCTCATCCACCCGCGCCACGGCAAAGGCATCGGCAGCGGCCAGTGCGCGGGCCACTGGAATCGCGCCATGGCCGTAAGCATTGGCTTTGATGACGGCCATGATGTTGGAATTGAGCGCAAGACTACGGATGCGACCCAGATTATGGGTCAAAGCCTCCAAGTCGATCTGAGCGTGGGCGGCCGGCGGCATCAGTCACTTGTCGCGCAACACGGAGTGGGCGGCTGCAAAAAAAGCAGGGATTTGAGAGTCGTCCCGATGAGTCCTGTCTTCAGAAAAACCATGGCTGGGCGGGCGGTATTCTTCCGCATAAACATTGGAGATGAAGTTGTCAAAACGGGTGTACTGGCCCGAAAAGGTTAGCGGCACCATGCCGATGGGTCCGTTGCGTTGTTTGGCGATGATGATTTCGGCCTTGCCCTTTTCCGCACTGTCCGGGTTATAGACTTCGTCACGGTAAATGAAGATGATGATGTCCGCATCCTGCTCAATGGCACCGGATTCCCTTAAATCCGAAGGCATGGGCCGCTTGTTCGTGCGCTGTTCCAAGTTGCGGTTTAGCTGGGACAGGGCGATGACCGGCACATTCATTTCCTTGGCCAAAGCTTTTAGTGACCGGGAAATTTCAGAAATCTCGTTGGCCCGGTTCTCGGTGTTGCCGGGAGTTTGCATGAGTTGCAAATAGTCCAACACCACCAGACCCAACTGGCCGTATTCCCGGGCCAAGCGCCGGCAGCGGGCGCGCACCTCGGTGGGCGTCAGCGACGGCGTGTCGTCAATGAAAAGCTTGGTATCCGCCAGCATGTTGATTGCCATCGCCATTCGGGGCCATTCGTCGTCTTCCAACTGGCCGGTGCGGACCCGATGCTGGTCGATGCGACCCAGCGAGGACATCATGCGCATCGCCAGTTGTTCGCCGGGCATTTCCATGCTGAACACCGCAACCGGCAACTGGGCTTCCCTATTTTCTATTGCCACATACTCGGCGATGTTCATCGCAAAGGTCGTTTTACCCATTGACGGCCTACCCGCCACGACAATGAAATCGCCGCGTTGCAAGCCCGAGGTTTCTTTGTCCAAATCGGTGAATCCGGTGCTGATGCCAGTGATGTGGCCCTTTTTCTGATGGAGTTCCTCAATGCGGTTGACAGCACCGGCGAGGAGGCTTCTGATCGCTTTGAAACCGCTGCCGGTGCGCCGCCTTTGATCGGCGATCTGGAAAATTTTCTGCTCGGCCTCTTCGACCAGGCTGCCCAGTTCGCGCCCTTTGGTATGGTAAGCGGAATCGGCGACCTCCGAGGCGGCGTGAATGAGTTGGCGCAACACCGAACGCTCGCGCACAATGTCGCCATAAGCGACGATGTTGGCGGCGCTAGGCGTGTCTTTGGCCATCGCCCCCAAGTAAGCTAAGCCGCCGGCTTCACTCAGCCAATTGTTGTTTTCCAGGATTTCAGCCAGAGTGACGACATCGAAGGGCAATTGTTTTTCCGCCAGCATGCTGATGGCACGGAAAATCAACCGGTGGTCGTGCCGATAGAAATCATCTTCTATCAAGCGGTCGGCCACTTTGTCCCACGTTTCATTGTCCAGCATCAGCCCGCCCAAGACTGATTGTTCGGCTTGGATGGAATAAGGGGGGATCTTCATGGACGCGAGTTGGCGGTCCTCAAAGTAAGGCTGGTCGAAGCCGTAGTCAGGTGCGTAGTCTGGATCAGCCATTGCGTATGTTTTCGATTATTCCAGTGGTCGAGTAACCCTCGACAAAATTCAGCAAACGCACCTCGCCCCCATTGGCGATGACACAGTCATGACCGGCGATGGCGGTCATGTCGGCATAGTCGCCGCCTTTGACCAGCACGTCAGGCAACAGTTGGCAAATGGCCTCGCGTGGCGTGTCTTCGTCAAAAGCAAGCACCCAGTCCACACATTCCAAGGCGGCCAACATGGCCATTCTGTGGCTTAAGGGATTGACCGGCCTGTCCGATCCTTTCAAGCGTCTGACCGAGGCGTCGCTGTTGACGAGGACAACCAACCGGTTGCCCAATTCCTTGGCTTGTTGGAGATAATGCACATGGCCTGGGTGGAGGATGTCGAAGCAGCCGTTGGTGAGGACGATTTTTTCGCCCGCGCAACGGGCTACCCTCAAGTTTTCGACGAGTCCGCCTAGGTCAATGACACCGCGATGGCGGGCCTTGGCACCATGCAAGGCATAATCCAGCTCCTCCGCAGTGACGCTGGACGCGCCCAGTTTGCCGACTACGATCCCCGCCGCCAAGTTCGCCAGCAAGGTGGCTTCGGGCAAGGGGCAACCCGCCGCCAGTGCCGTCGCCAAGACCGCAATCACCGTGTCGCCGGCACCGGTCACATCAAAAACCTCCATGGCCTTTGTCGGCAGATGCAACGGGGCAACCCCCGGCCGCAACAGGCTCATGCCGTGTTCGCCCCGGGTGACCAACAAGGCACCCAATTCCAAACGCCCCAACAAGGCATGGCCTTTTTTTTCCAATTCCGCTTCGTCTTGGCAAGTACCGACCACTGCCTCGAACTCCGCCAAGTTTGGAGTGAGCAGGTCGGCGCGGCGGTATTTGTGAAAATCCCCGCCTTTGGGATCCACCAAAACCGGCTTGCCAGCGGCCCGGCACAATTCGATCATCTCCCTCACGGCTGCCAAGGTCCCCTTGCCATAATCGGACAGCACCACGATGCCCGCGTCATTCAGCCCTCCTTGGAAAGCCTCCAATAGCGGGGCTGAATCCACATCCAAAAATGAATCCTCGAAGTCCAGGCGAATCAATTGTTGGTGCCGGCTCAGTACACGGAGTTTGGCGACGGTGGGACAATGGGCCTGTCGCAGGACGGTATGTTCGATCCCCGCTTGCGCCAATAGCCCGACCAGCGAGTCACCCGCATCGTCCTGCCCGCAGTATCCCATGACACCGGCCCTCCCGCCCAAAGCGGCAATGTTCAGCGCGACATTCCCCGCGCCACCGACGCGCTCCTCGATTCCCTTGACATGGACGATGGGGACCGGGGCTTCCGGGGAAATGCGCGAGGCGCTGCCTTGCCAATAGCGGTCAAGCATCAGGTCGCCGACGACCAAGACTGCGGCGGAATGAAAATCGGGAAGGCGCATGAGTTGACGGTGGGGGTAAAAAAGGCTTTAGGATACCACGAAGGGGCAGTCGTTGGCTGTCGTATGCGTGTGAAACCAGCAATTCTCGTTATGGCGAAAAAGCGCGTATTGTAGGGCGGGTTAGGTGTGCAAAATGCCATCAGCGGCAACATGAGCGGTAAGTTGTAAAGTTTTCATTGATTTCATCCACTTTAAACCATTATAATTTGGAAGCTTTAATTCTTTCCATCTCCCGCAAATCTTCCTCCCTTTCTATTTGAATGGTGCGCTGCTCGCGCAGATAGTTTTGCCGCGCTTGGTAGACATGGTAAGGGTTTTCATGGCTTGCCTCATTTCAGTCGTGTTCATCCAATCTGGAAGAGCGGCATCGTCCAGCCGTTCGCCCTCTTTGAAAAACCTAAGCCAGCGTTGTTCCTCGGTTTCGATCCGTTCCGCCGTGACAATTTCAGTTCCAATAGATGGATGCCGCCCAAATCAGCCAAAGTACGGCCTTGGCGGTTTTGCAGTTTATATTCATGGGCGTAGTCGGTTTCACAGGTAGGCCGGAATAAGGTCGCACGGCGACCGTTTCCGGCAAAATCTGCCGAAGTGCCGGAAACGCCCGTGAACGGGCTTATTCCGGCCTACATTATCGCACCACGTATAGACTATCCGTTCAGGCAAATGCCGATAGGTCAATAGCTGGATTTCAATCTGGTATAACCGTCCATCGCTATCTTTGGCTTTGACATCCACCACGCTGAGTTTATCGTCCAGAAATTCCTTGTCGTTGTATGGGTTGAGGATTTCCGCTTCGATCATCGGTGCGGTTAAATCGCTGGTTAATATCGCATTGAGGAAATGCACCAGCAGATTGCGGTTTTCCACCGAGCCGAGCAATGCCTTGAATACACAATCGATCTTGGGGTCTATGCGGTGTTTCATAGTGGTTTATTGTAGGGCGGATACAGGGAAGCATCCACCAAGTGTTAAAACCTTGCCTTTCGGCGCAATAGTTGGCAAGCAGCTATTGCACTTTAGATTTGGCGAAGAGAACTTGATCTTCAGTGACAACGACAAAATCTCGGCATCTTTTAGCCCTCTCGCCTGTTCATATACGGAAAACACGGTATGACCGATTTCCCGCAAGTAACGGGCGACGCTCGGCCCGGTGCATTCATCCACCAAGAAACGCATTATGCCACTCTTGCCAATAATGGCATGAAGCTGACTTTTGCCAAGGATTTACCGGCGAAAAGCAGGCAAGCCGAAAGGTCTTCTTGCGTCAATCCCGGATATTCGCACAATATCTCTTCATACGAAGCCCCGTGGGCAAGAAGGTTCAAAATGAATTCGACCGTCAAGCGAGTGCCTTTGATGACGGGTTTTCCAGCCATGGTTTCGCTATCCACGCTGATCCTATTTAGCAGTTGGGCATCGGATTGCATTGCTTCTCCTTCCAATAAAGTTTCAATTATTCCAAACATTCATCATGTGATGGTTCCCATGCTCCGCGTCCGAGTATCGCAGGAGCAGTAAAAAATGCATTCCCCGCCGGAGCGTGGGAACGGTCAAAATCGTCAACCAATACCGCATTGAGGAAATGCACTAGCAGATTACGATTTCCCTCAGAGCCGAGCAAGGCTTTGAATACACAATCTATCTTGGGGTCTATGCGGTGTTTCATGGTGGGTTATTGAAAGGCGAATACAGGGATGAGAATAAGGATGACTGTCCAATATCATGCGGCGGAAGCCGTTCATTATTCGGCCCTACAAGGACTTCCAAACTCGCTTAACGTCGTATTCATCAAACGCAGTATCCGAACTCAATAGCGTCATATCTTCAACCATGGCTTGAGCAATTAACAAACGGTCAAAAGGGTCGCGATGATGAAAGGGCAACGCCATCGTCTGCACTATATGGCCCAATCCAATCGGTAATAATTCAATCTGATTGCGCTCCAATTGTTGGGGGATAAATTCTGCTAATGGTTGCTGTAGATCGAACTTACCCAAGCGTATTTTGATAGCCATTTCCCAAACACTCGCCAAACTCAAAAAGGGCATGGAGTCATCGGCTAAAAATAAATCCACCGCCGCTTTGCCCCGCAACGAAGCATAATCATCATTGAGGAGCCATAAGAATGCATGAGTATCCAGCAACAATTTCATTGGTAGTCTGCAAAATCTGTTAATGGTGCATCAAAATCTTCGTTGAGTTTGAATAAACCTGTTGCTGAACCAAGCTTGCGTTTAGGGTATGATTTAAGTGGAGTGATTTTAGCTATTGGATTATCATGCAATAGCAACAAAATCTCTTGGCCCTGTTGAATCAGTTTCAATAGTTCAGGTTGTTTTTCAATGTTTAGACTGAGCATGTCATACCTCTTTAGTGATTTAATCTGCGTTCTCATGCCAGAGTGAGGGAACGATTATATAACGTGAGAAGCATAAACAGATTGCGGTTTTCCTCCGAACCGAGCAATGCCATGAATACGCAATCAATCTTGGGGTCTATGCGGTGTTTCATGGTGGTTTATTGTAGGGCGGATACAGGGATATGATCTGCCGAAAGTGGATAACTAACCAAAATCATACTGATGGCCTAGTGATGATTGTAGTGGTTTATTGCTTGGGTTGAGCCAGTAATGCTTTGAGCCGTTCAATTTCTGCTTGTGCAGATTCCTTTTCTTGCAAAGCGGCTTGCTCGCGTTGCAAAGCCGCTTGTTTTTCCAATCGTTCCCGTTCTAAATCCTGTTGGGCTTGTTCCATTTCCTGCTTAATCCTTTCCATTTCCCGATGATCTTCCTCTCTCTCAATTTGAATAGTACGCTGCTCGCGCAAGTAGTTTTGCCGCGCTTGGTAGGCGTGGTAATCGCGTTCTTTGTCGGAAAACAGTTTCAGGGTTTTCATGGCTTGCCTCATTTCGTCTGTGTTCATCCAGTCCGGTAATGCCGCCTCGTCCAGTTGCTCGCCTTCTTTGAAGAACTGTAGCCAGCGTTGTTCCTCGGTTTCGATCCGTTCTGCCGTAAATTTTTTCAGTTCCAACAGATGGATGCCGCCCAAATCCGCCAAAGTACGGCCTTGGCGGTTTTGCAGTTTATACTCATGGGCGTAGTCGGTTTCACCGGGCAGCAGGTTTTCCGCCAACAGCCAAATGCTATAAACCGGCTTTAACAGGCTGTAATCATTGCCACTTTGCAATTGCTGGCTGATGATGTCGCACCATGTGTAAACCATCCGTTCCGGCAAATGCCGATAGGTCAGCAGTTGGATTTCGATTTGGTAAAGCCGTCCTTCGCTGTCCTTGGCTTTGACATCCACCACGCTCAGTTTATCGTCCAGAAATTCCTTGTCGTTGTAGGGATTGAGGATTTCCGCTTCGGTTATAGGTGCGGTCAAGTCGCTGGCTAATATCGCGTTAAGGAAGTGGATGAGCAGATTGCGGTTTTCCACCGAGCCGAGCAATGCCTTGAATACGCAATCTATCTTGGGGTCTATGCGGTGTTTCATGGTGGGTTATTTTAGGGCAGATACAGCGATGTTATCCGCCGAAAGCGGATAACTAACCAAAATCATACTGATGGTCTAGTGATTGTAAGTGGTTTATTGCTTTGGTTGAGCCAGTAATGCTTTGAGCCGTTCAATTTCTGCCTGTGCGGATTCTTTTTCTTGCAAAGCGGCTTGCTCACGCTGCAAAGCGGCTTGTTTCTCCAATCGTTCCCGCTCTAAATCCTGTTGGGCTTGTTCCATGTCATGCTGTATCCGCTCGTTTTCTTGCTTAATCCTCTCCATTTCTCGATGATCTTCTTCCCTTTCTATTTGAATAGTCCGCTGTTCGCGCAAGTAATTTTGCCTTGCTTGATAAGCGTGGTAATCGCGTTCTTTATCGGAAAACAGTTTCAGGGTTTTCATGGCTTGCCTCATTTCGTCAGTGTTCATCCAGTCGGGTAGTGCGCTTTCATCCAGTTGCTCGCCTTCTTTGAAGAACTGTAGCCAGCGTTGTTCCTCGGTTTCAATCCGTTCCGCCGTAAATTTTTTCAGTTCCAAAAGATGGATGCCGCCCAAATCCGCCAAAGTGTGGCCTTGGCGGGTTTGCAGTTTGTATTCGTGGGCGTAGTCGGTTTCACCGGGCAGAAGGTTTTCCGCCAACAGCCAAATGCTGTACACCGGCTTTAACAGGCTGTAATCATTGCCGCTTTGCAGTTGCTGGCTGATGATGTCACACCAGGTATAGACCATGCGTTCCGGCAAATGGCGGTAGGTCAATAACTGGATTTCAATCTGGTAAAGCCGTCCTTCGCTGTCTTTGGCTTTGACATCCACCACGCTCAGTTTGTCGTCCAGAAATTCCTTGTCGTTGTACGGATTGAGAATCTCCACTTCGGTTATCGGTGCGGTTAAATCGCTGGTTAATATGGCATTGAGGAAATGCACCAGCAGATTGCGGTTTTCCACCGAGCCGAGCAATGCCTTAAATACGCAATCTATTTTTGGGTCAATGCGGTGTTTCATGATTGATTATTGAAGGCGGATACAAGAATGTGATCCGCCGAATTAGAGTGCCGACAACATCATACGGCGGAACCCGTCCATGGTTCCGCCTACGGTCTTAAAATATATTCAACAATATTATTTATAGTCATATTTTTTTCAGATAATATTTCAATTTGATGCTCCTCTGCCAACTGAGAAATTCCATTTCTCCAAGTTACTTTTTCCGTCTGAATTGACAGTACTTTTTTCCCTTGAAGCAAAGCTCGTTTAGCAGTATCGACTGTAGCACTATTACTACTACATTCGAAAACAAGAAGAATATCACTTAAGCCTGTAATTATGCGACATCTTTGCAATAATCTCTCTTTTTGTTCAACACTAAACAATTCAGCATAGCTTTTATATTCAGATATAAATCCGCCATTTTTTTTAAAAATATTTTCAATATATAAATTACTCCATTCATGGCCATAAAGCCCATTTTCTACAGGATTCGACAAAATAGCATAGGTACTGCATTCCTCATAATTAAATGCCGCGAGATGACAAGCCAAATCTACACCTGGAACGCCTCCTGAGATCAATGTTTTACCTTGACTTGCTAAAATTGTTGCGATTTTTGTCACTAAGCAAAAACATTCAACTGAAGGGGAGCGAGTACCAGCAAATGCAATAACTGGAAATTTATCATTGAAAGCTTTACCTTTAATATCAAGATGTGATGGTAATGCTATATCGGTATACAGATATTTTCGAACTTCTCCAGACCATTTATGAGTAAATGATGGATAATCTGGTGATAAGTGTTCAATATGATGATTAGTATTCGATGATGTGCGAACCAGCGAGGTATCTAAAGTATTTTGGGTCATGCTAATTGTTTCTTCTACATCTTTCAGGATTCTTTATTGCGACCCATACATTATATGGATTTTTGACTTCATGTTTATCATCGATATAATGTGTTTGCGATTGACCACATATTTCAACTTCAACCTTTCCCGTTCTTGGTAATAATATATTTGCCTTTCCCTCTCTATTAGTAGTACCAATATGTGATTCTGTATAAGCATCATGAACAATTATTGATGAATTTAATATAGGCTCATCCAATCCATTCATAATACTATCTCCATTATTATCTTTATAAGCGAAAATAGAAATAGAATACTCTTGTATTGGGGAAGAATTTGATGTAGGTTTACCTTCGATATTATTGACTGGGTTTACTTTAGAATAAATAAGCATAGCACTTAAGATTATAGCAATAAAAAGAGCTACATAGAAAGTAATATATGGATTAGATGTAGATGGATGCCCATGACTATTCCACATAATAAATAAACCAATAAAAGCTAAAGCCATTGCACTAAATAGTGTAAGTGTAGCTGCTTGAGAGGCAGTCAGGTTTAAAAGCCCTTGCCCGATGAAGGGTACAAATATACTCACTATTTGAAGCGCTGATGCGAATATAGAAGCAGAATCAGCGATATCGCTTTTATTATTCGCAGACTTTGTGGTCACAGGATTTCTGTTTTTGCTCGTCATAAATAATATCCATTTGCTATTTTAATATAATTCATTCAATACTAAATCACTTTAACTAAATATATTTAACTCCTTTTTTAAAATATTAAAAATACTTTTAGTATAGCTTGTAGTTTTTTATATAACATACGCCATATAGAGTAAATATCCTACAATGCTTTCTATATCTATTTATTACTTAGCTAAGTAGGTAGCTATAAATAATATGGTTTTCAACCTACTGTGAGAAAATAATTGTAGGGCGGCAATCCTTTGCCTCCGGCAATTTCAAAGTAATGCTATAAAATCGCTGTTTATCAATATAGTATATTATTCAATATTATCTCGCTTCTTTAAAGAATGATATAAAATTAAAGCAGTAAGAGTTGCAGTTGCAATGCCACCGAATGAAAAACTTCCAATTTTAACGGATAAATCCCCGCTTCCAATAACTGTTGCTATACCAGCAGTAAGCAAATTAACAGGAGATGTAAAATCTACTTTGTTATCAACCCATATACGACCTGCAGTGGCTGTTATTAAACCAAACAAAACAAATGATAAACCTCCTAATATAGGAGTAGGAATTGTCAATATTAATGCTCCGAATTTTGGAGAGAAACCGAATACAATTGCAAACATGGCAGCTACAACCATCGTAAGGGAAGAATAATTCTTTGTTACACCCATTACTCCAATATTTTCAGCGTATGTTGTTACACCTGTACCACCTCCAGAACCAGATATAATGGTAGATATGCCATCTCCTAAAAATGCTCGCCCTATATATTCATCCAAGTTTCTATTTATGCCCGCACCAACGGCTTTGATATGTCCAAGATTTTCTGCTACTAAAATAAGAAAAACAGGCGCAATCGTAATCATTGCGTTGCCATCAAATGTAGGGTTCGTAAAATTTGGAACCCCAATCCAATCAGAAGATGAAACTTTAGAAAAATCAATAGGAACAATGCCACTATTTAAAGCAAGTATATTGAATATGAAATAATAAAACAGATAGGCCAAGCCTCCGCCTAATATAATTGGGAGCCTTCCAAGGAATCCAGGGGCATGTGCCGAGGCTATGCTCACAAATAATATAGTTGATATACCAATATATACATCGAAGGGAGAACCTGTAATATTCCTCACAGCAACAGGAGCAAGATTAAGCCCAATAATTGCTACAATAGTTCCTGTTATTACTGGTGGCATAAAACTTTCAATCCATTTATGTCCAACCCATATTATGAATAATCCGACAATTGAATATAATACCCCAGTAGCAATTATCCCTCCAAGCGCTATAGAAATATTGTTATTTGGTGGAATTCCTGAATACCCAGTAACACCAATAATTATAGATATAAATGAAAAACTTGATCCTAAATAGCTTGGAACTTTACCCCCAACGACTACAAAAAATATTAATGTAGCGATTCCTGAAAAAAATACAGATACATTAGGATCAAAACCCATTAAAATTGGCGCAAGCGCTGTTGAGCCAAACATTGCAATTACATGCTGGAAACCCGCAATTAAATTTTCACCCAAAGGAAGTACCGTTTCTGGATAAATAATTGGCCTTTCTTCTTGAAGTTTTTTGCTTTCGATAGTCATTTGAGTAGCCTTTTTCGATTTGAAGTTAAAAATAGTAAGCAAATTTTATAAAAAATTGTCAAGGCTAACATTTTTCAGAATTAATCTCATGCTTGAAACCTTTTGTGCTAATAACAGCCTAGTATCCTTCCTCAACATCAAAAAACACGATGATAAATCTATCCAAAACATGAGGGCTTAATCGAATTTATAAAATCATCGTTAATACCTTGATCAGTTGGTTAAAATATATCATTTCGTCCAAGCTTTCTACGCTTATGAACAAAAGTCAACACAAATATTTTTCTTTGCCGTTGATGGTAGATTATCCGCCAAGAATAAGCACTAATCTCTCGAATTAGCGGGTCTTGCATTTCCGGTGTTACCTTCCCCAAGTTTGGTAAATTCATCAAGGTTTCAGCTTTATTGGTCATTCCTTGAACAATCTTCTTCGCGTTTACTGGCGAATCATTGGCAATATAGTCATGTATGGCTTTGAGATCGGCACGGGCGCGAGGTGTCCATATCACCATTCCTCAATCTCGCGCCTGAGTTCTTCCGTGGTAATCAAGCGGCCTTCCTCGACATCTTTCAAGCCTTGATGGATTTTATTCAAGACATGAAGGCGATAAACGATTTCGTCAAAATCAACGCCATCGGGCAAGCGTTGGATGGTATCCATGGCTTCTTGTTTGGCGTTCATGACAGCCATGATTGCTATCCCCCCACCACCACACTCAACACATCACTCCATTCCCCGACTTGCTCATCATGATAGCGGTAGATCGCCTTGTACTTCCACACCACGCTTGTTCCGGGGGGCGGGAGCGGTGCGGGGTCGGGGGTGTTTGGCTCGGTATGGATGATGAGGAAAACAAAACCATTGCCGTCGTTGCGGTCTACCCAGATTTCTATCGCGCTGGCCTTGCCTTTAGTCCAAACGACGGTGGGGTGTCCGGCTTGCAGCAAGCTACTTAACACCGGCTTCCAAGTGCTTGGGTCGATGATGTAAGCCGAGCCGATGATCTGCAATATTTTCTTTTCACCCCGCAGCGCGGGGTGAAAAGAAAATAAATGATCGAGCAAATCGGCCTTGCTGCTATCGTCTTTGGGCATGTATGAACTGGTAGGCATCGTTGTTTTATCCTAAATGACTAAAAATACGAAAGAATTCCGTAGGGCGGCATCCCCTTGCCGCCATCAATTGGCCTGACGGCGCATGTCGGCATGGGGATGCCGACCTACTACTAAAGCTGCATTTGGCGTTTCCTAAACAGCATTCCCCCCTGCTGTTTCAGCGTTTCCCCGACATTGAAAACCAATTCCCTGTGATTTTTGAATGTTCCCGAAGGCTTGCGGAGCATTCCCCAAAGACCGGGGAGCGTTCCTTAAGGCTTGAGCAATGATACGCTACATCCATGCCCATGTCTCAAGTCTTGAGGAACATTCCTCAACCTTCGGGGAATGCTCCGCAGTACTTGGGGAAGCGTCCCAAGGCTTGGGGAATGCTCCGCATGGCTTGAGGATTGTACCGCAAGTGCCGGGAAACGGTGAAAAATGTTTGCCTGTTCCCAAGCTGTAAGCTAATGGAAGGCGCTACGGGCGTCCCTCATTGATTTAACAGTATTGGCCCTTGGCGCCGAATACGGGCGGCGCATGGCCGGCCAAAATTCGTCAACGACCAATTTGCGGCATTCTGAAACACACCATGCACGAATCGGGCGGGCTTATGCTAACATTAGAGGCCAAGCTTGGATTTGCCTTAGGCTCAGATGGGCCCTTTGGGGACATCCTTGGCCGTTGGCGGACCGATTGGAAAACATCCGAGGCAAACCCTTTAATTACAACAGGGAATAGGCCGACCCGTTTGACTCAACGGGGTTATCCAGCCCAAATTCCCGCTATAACCTTTGGAGGAAAGAACCGTGTTAAACTTAAAATTCGACAAAGAAATCTTCATGGCTTACCCGCTGTTGACCAGCCTGTTCGTGATGGATTTCTCCATGTTGCTGTTCACGCCGCTGATCCGCTTCCCGGTCATCATCGGCATGGTGTTGGTGTGCGGGCTAGTTTATCTGTCGATGTTCTTTGGGGTGAAGCTCCACGAGACGCAGACGGCGAAATAAACCATTCGGGGAAGGTCGCGGCCTATTGCCGTGGCCCTCTCCACCGCTTCCTGTTATGACTATGCAGCGTGACGATTCACCCCTTCCCCCTCCGGGCTTGTTCCGTCGTCTGGGGGCCTTCGTTTATGATGGATTGCTGTTGCTCGGCATCCTTTTCTTCGCCACGGCGATTCTATTGCCATTCCGAAACGGGCGGGCCTTCCAGGCTGATGACTGGGGCTATGGCATTTATCTATTAGTCGTGGTTTTTCTCTTTTTTGGCTGGTTCTGGACCCGTGACGGGCAGACCCTGGGCATGCGGGCTTGGAAAATTCGTCTTGACTCGGCAAGCGGCGGCACAATAACCTGGAAACAAGCCGCCCTGCGTTTTGTCCCCGCATTGCTGAGTTTGGGCCTGTTCACTTTAGGGGCTAGGCTTTGGCCCGAATCGGCAAAATGGATTGCCCTGTTTTCTTTCGGGGTGTTCGGATTGGGTTTCTGTTGGGCATTGCTGGACAGCGAAAAGCGCTGCTGGCATGACCTAATCGCGCATACGCGGATGGCAAGCTTAAGCGATGTCAAGCGCCTGTAACCCCTCAGGCCGCGAATTGAAATAACGCAGGGAGAGTCTTGCCTTGCTTTGCTCCCACACCCTCACTGCCATTAAGTTAAGCTTAAAATGTGGGAGCCGAGCCCTCGCGGCGATTGGGATTAAGGCTGTTTTTCCAAGTTATTCAGTCGCCGTGAGGGCACGGCTCCCACAAACCCCAATCTAACCCACCCCTTGACTTAATGGCAGTGTCCCACACCCTGGCAACAATCAAGTGGCTACCTGAGCTTCGCAATGGCTACCACGGCGAAGGTGAATACCATGAGCGTGGGGAAACTGGCCGCAAAGATCGGGTTCATTTGGTAAATCAAGCCGAAATGCCCGAAAATGCTGTCGAATAGATAGAAGCCGAGGCCAAAAGTCACTCCCACGACGATGCGCTGGCCCACGCTGGTTTCCCGCCTAATGGTCATCACGAAAGGCACTGCAATCAGCAACATGACCAAGGTGACGAAGGGATTGACGATTCGCCCCCAGAACGCCAATTCGACGCTCAGGTTTTTCTGCCCGTTGTTCTTCAGATATTCCATGTATTTCCACAATTCATAGGCCGACAGGTTTTTCGGCTGGACTACAAATATGTTGAGCAATTCGGGGGCAAGGACGGATGCCCAGTCCACGGTGGGTTTAGATTCACTGGTGGCACTATTTTGTCCAATGCGGGTGACCCTGATATCGTTCAAGTGCCATTTGGTTCCGTCATAAACGGCCTTGTCGGCGTGGGATTCCAGTTTCAGGCGACGATTTTCGTCAAATTCAAAAATGCTGATGTCCCCCAGTTCGTCTTGATGCTGAATCTGGCGGATATTGATGTAAATCCTGCCATCCCGCAGCCAGAACCCATACTTGGAGCGCGACGCGACTTGCTGCTTGGTGGCCGCGGACTTGAATGCGACCGCCGCCCGCTCGAAGGGCGGGGCGATGTACTCGCCGATCAACGAGGAAAACACCGCCAAAATTAGGCCACCCCGCAGCACCGCCCAAATGATCCTAAACTTGGAAGCCCCGGCTGCCTGCATGGCAATCAATTCCCGGTTGCTGCCCATCCCCCCCAGCGTGACCAAACTTCCCAATAGCGCCGCCGACGGCAACAACTCATAGAAGTCGCGTGGCGAAGTCAGGCTTAGATAGACGAAAATATCCTTGATGCCGTAAGTCCCCTCGTCCATGTCCCCCAATTCGTCGGTGAAGGTGAAGAAGTTCAACAAGGAGAGCAGGACGAGCGATGCCACTAGCGAACCCTTTAATATTTCCATGGCAATGTAGCGGTTCAGTACATTCATATGCCTGTCCTCCCGGCAATCACTTGCCAGCACCAACGCAAGCCGATGGACTTGACCAGATTGAAGACGGTCAGCGCCAGCATGAGCAGGTAGACGCCGGAATAAGCCAGCCAAAGCGGGACTTTGCTGCTGATGAGCAAGCCTTGGGAAACGCTTTGAAGGTTGAAATAAACCACGAAGATAAGGAATGCGGTGACCACATTGCCGTACACGCCGCTACGCGGGGCCACTCGGGAAATGGGAACGGCCAATATGCCCAGCACCAACACGCCCATGGGGACTGCCAAACGGCGTTGGAACTCCGCCAATTCCCTAGGGGTTTTGGATTTCAGCAATTGCACAGTGGGAATGGTGGACTCGCGTTTGACAATGTTTCCGACATCGTCACTGTCGTCATCGATTTTGACGGCGTATTCATCAAATTCACTGATGGTGTAGTCAGTGCGCCCGGGTGTCCCCTGGTAGCGGATGCCCTTGTTCAGCACCACGAAATGCGAACCTGTTTCGGTAGCCTTGAGGTATCCGCTCTCGGCGACGGTAACGCCGTTCTTGTCGCCGCTGCGGCTTTGCACGAAGATTTTTTTCATCAGTCCAGTATCCCCATCTAGGCTCTCGGCATAAAGCACCACATCGCCCCGGCTGAATTCATTAAACCTCCCCGGCTTTATGCCGCGCAGATCGGCGGTTTTCTCATCCTGCCTCAGCAAGGATTGCACTTGGGATTCCGACCAAGGCAGGACTATCAAGGCCAAATAAGCCGAAACCAGGAACAACGGGATCAAAAACCACGCGACGGCACGGTAAAGCCTGCCGTAGCCTACGCCGCTGGAAGCGAGCACGGACATTTCCTGGTCACGGTACATGCGTCCGAACACCATCAGCAGCCCTAAGAATTGCGCGGCGGGCAAGAAGATGATCAAGGTTCCGAGGAACTTCAGGCCGAGCAGGGTCATCAGGGTGCCACCTGCAATTTCCCCCTCGATGGCCTTGGCGAGGATGCCGAGGAACTTGCGGCTTACAATGATGGTGACCAATACTGACAGTACGGCCAACACCGTTTTCGCCAGTTCCTGAATCAACATTCGGTCCAGAACTGGCAACAGCCACCAACGTTTGAAAAAAGACGGTTTTAAAACGGTCGAATTCATAATAAACTTTGCGGTAACTCCGACTAAACATTTAAACAACTGGCAAGGATATTATCATGGACTACTCCATAAAAAGCGATTCACCTGAAAAGCTCTCCACTGACTGTCTGCTGTTGGGTTTCCACCCAAAGCGTAAGCTTGGCGCTGCGGCAACCGCCTTCGACGAGGCTTTGGGCGGGCTTGTCACCCGCTTGCTAAAACGCGACGACCCGGAAGGCAAGCCCGGCGATATCCTGATCGTCAACCATCTGCCCGAGGGCAAGATTGAACGGCTGATTTTGGTTGGCTTGGGCAAAAAGGACGAATTGACACCCTCGCTCTATCGCAAGTCGCTGGCTGCGGCGGCCAATGCGTTGAAAGCCACCGGGGCCAAACAGGCAACCAGTGTGCTGCATGAGGCGGAAGTCAAAGACCATCCCCTGGAATGGAAAATCCGCCAGACGGTGGAAATCTTGGAAAGCGCACTTTACCGTTACACCCAGACCAAATCGGAAAAGGACCAAGGCAAGCCGCCCAAGTTGGAAAAGCTGCAATTCCTGCTGGATCCGGAAACCGATGTTGCTGTCGTGGAAACCGGCATTAAACAGGCCCGCGCCATTGCCAATGGCATGAAGCTGGCCCGTGACTTGGGCAACCTGCCCGGCAATATCTGCACACCTGCCTACTTGGCCGAACAGGCGGAAAAGCTGGGCAAGGAACACAAGAAACTCAAGGTGAAAATCCTCGGCGAGGCGGAACTCGAAGAACTCGGCATGGGTTCCTTCCTGTCGGTTTCCAAGGGTAGCCGCGAACCCGCCAAGCTTATCATCATTGAATACCATGGCGCATCCGCCAAGGTCAAGCCACATGTCTTGGTCGGCAAGGGCCTGACCTTCGATGCCGGCGGCATTTCCATTAAACAAGCGGGGGGAATGGACGAAATGAAGTACGACATGTGCGGCGGGGCTGCGGTCATCGCCACCTTGGGGGTCGCAGCGGAATTGGAACTCCCCCTTAACGTGATCGGTCTTGTCCCAGCCTCCGAGAACCTGCCCGACGGCGCCGCCAACAAGCCGGGGGATATCGTCACCAGCATGGCCGGCACTACCATTGAAATCCTCAACACCGATGCCGAGGGGAGGTTGATATTGTGCGATGCCTTGACTTACGCCAAGCGCTACGACCCGGTTGCCGTCATCGACACTGCCACCCTCACTGGCGCGTGCATCACCGCTTTGGGCCGGCATCCCAGCGGCCTGATGGGCAACGACGATGCCTTGTGCGAAAGCTTGATTAAGGCGGGGGAAACCACCCACGACCGGGTTTGGCGTCTGCCACTTTGGGAAGACTACCAAGAGCAGCTTAAATCCAATTTTGCCGATGTCGCCAACATTGGCGGCCCGGACGGAGGGGCCATCACTGCGGGCTGTTTCCTTTCCCGCTTCGCCAAGGATTTCAAATGGGCGCATATCGACATTGCCGGGACTGCCTGGAAAACCGGCAATGAGAAAGGGGCGACCGGTCGACCGGTGCCGCTGCTTTCCCAATACTTGATTGACCAGGCACAATGATGCGCGTCGATTTTTACGTGCTGCCCACCAGCGCCCCGCACGAACGCCGGGTGCTGGCGTGCAAGCTGACCGAAAAGGCCTGGCGGCAGGGGATGAATGTTTACATCCACACGGGCTCGGAAACCGAGACGGGGATTATGGACAAGCTGTTGTGGACCTTCCGCCAAGGCAGTTTCATCCCTCATGAAAAAGCCACCGCCCCGCCCGCCGAGCGCGAAGACATGGCTGTGTTGGTCGGCCACGGCGACCCGCCCGAGAGTTTCCGCGATTTGATGGTTAACCTTTCCCTGCACCAACCGCCCTTGTTTGAAAAATACCAAAGGGTGGCGGAATTGGTTGATGAAGACGAAACCATACGCGCCGAGGGCCGCAAGCGGTATATGGTTTACAAGCAGCATGGCTGCACGCTGGAGACGCATAATCTTGAGGCCTAAGAAGCCCTGACATGCCATCCTGCCCGTGAACGTCCTAAAGGCAATGCTTGGGACGGGATCGGATGTTGCGGGATAATCCGAACCTGAAAAACACATCACACCTCCCCAAACCTCCTAAACAGTATGGGCAGCAGGATCAAGGTCAGCAGCGTCGAGGTGACCAGTCCGCCGATGACCACGATGGCCAAAGGACGCTGGATTTCCGAACCTGGCCCGGTGGCGAACAGCAGCGGGATCAAGCCGAAGGCGGCGATGCTGGCGGTCATCATCACCGGGCGTAGCCTGCGCAAGGAACCTTGCACCACGACCCTGCCCATTTCCAATCCCATGGCGCGGAGTTGGTTGAAATAACTGACCATCACCACGCCGTTGAGTACGGCGATGCCGAGCAGGGCGATGAAACCCACCGAGGCCGGCACGGACAGGTATTCGCCCGAAATCCATAGCGCGAACACCCCGCCGACCATCGCCAGCGGGATGTTGGACAGCACTAGCACCGTTTGCTTGACTGAGCCGAAGGTTGAAAACAACAGTAGGAAGATCAGGCCGATGGAGACAGGTATCACCAAGGCCAACCTGGCCGCAGCGCGTTGTTGGTTCTCGAATTGTCCGCCCCATTTGATGTAATACCCAGTGGGCAGTTGCACTTTTTCTTCCACGGCTTTTTTGGCGTCGGCGACAAAACCCACCAAGTCGCGGTCGCGCACATTGCTGCGCACGACGGCGTAGCGCTGGCCGCGCTCGCGGGCCACGGTCACCACGCCTTCCACCCGTTCAATCTTGGCGAGGGCCGACAACGGCACCCGCCGCCCGTCGGGCAGGGTGATTTGCAATACGGAGAAGTTGGCCGCATCGCCCGAACCTCGCAGCAACAGCGGTGTCCGGCGGATGCCCTCCTGTACGATGCCCAGCTTAAGCCCTTCAATCTGTGCGCGTAGCATCTGCTCCAGGCGGTCTCCGTCCACGCCCAAACGTCCGGCGGCGAGCCGGTCGATTTTCACCTGTAAGTATTGCATTCCTTCGTTGCGGGTGGTGAACACATCGGAGGCTCCGGGGATTTGCTTGATCACCTCGCGGATTTCCTCGGCTTTGGCATTGAGTTCGTTCAAATCGGTCCCATACAGCTTCACCGCCACATCGCCTCGCACCCCGGTGAGCATTTCGGTGACGCGCATTTGAATCGGTTGGGTGAAGCTGAAGGCGGTGCCGGGAATGGAGGAGATGACCGTGCGGATTTGGTCGGTCAGCCAATCCTTGTCCGGCTTGCGCCATTCTTCGCGGGGCTTGAGAATCAGAAAGGTATCGGTTTCATTCAGCCCCATCGGATCCAAACCGATTTCATCGGCACCGACACGGGCGACGATGCGGGTGACTTCCGGGACATGCTCGAGGATGGCCTTTTGGATGCGCTTGTCCAGCCGAATGGATTGGTCAAGGTTGATGGAGGGTAGTTTTTCCACCTGCACGATGATGTCGCCCTCGTCCATGGTCGGCATGAAGGTTTTGCCGATTTGGGTGTAAACCGCGCCCGTCACCAGCAACAACAAGGCGGCAACAGTCAATACGGTTTTCACATGGCCTAGACACCACAGCAAAGTGGGTTCGTAGATTCTCTGCAATGTTCTTGGTAGCCAAGGTTCACCATGGCTGGATTTCTTCAGTAACATCGAAGCCAGCACCGGAATCACCGTCAGCGACAGGACCAGCGAACCGCTAAGGGCGAACACGATGGTCAAAGCCACCGGGCTGAATAGCTTGCCTTCCAACCCTTCCAAGGTCAGCAGGGGGATGAACACGATGATGATGATGAGTATGCCGGCAGTCACCGGGGTGGCGACTTCCCTGGTGGCCCGATAGATCAGGTGCAATCGGGGCAGTTTTGAACCGACATCGCTCTCCAATAGGGTGACAATGTTTTCAACCACCACGACGGCGGCATCCACCAACATGCCGATGGCAATGGCCAGCCCTCCCAGACTCATCAAATTGGCCGTCATGCCAACAGACTTCATCATGATGAAGGTGAACAATGCCGCCAAGGGTAGCGAAAGGGCCACGGTCAGCGCGGCCCGCCAGTCGCCCAAGAAAAGCATCAGCAGGACGACCACCAGCACCACCGCCTCCAACAAGGCTTTGACGACGGTGTGTACCGCCCGTTCCACCAAGTCGCCGCGGTTGTAGAACACATCTATTTTGATGCCTTTTGGCAAGGTTGGCTGGATTTCCTCGATTTTCTTCTCCACGCCCGCCACAACCTCGCGGGCGTTGGCCCCTCGCAGACTGAGCACCAAGCCTTCCGTCACTTCCTCGGTTCCATTCTGGCTGACTGCGCCATAGCGGGTCAACGCGCCGATGCGCACGTCGGCCACATCGGCCACAGTGATGGTGACGCCGTTCTGAGTGGCGACGACGATGGACAGCACATCTTCAATGTTCTTGATGCGGCCCTCGGCGCGGACCAGCAAGGCTTCCTCGCCCTCGACCAAGCGGCCCGCACCGTCATTGCGGTTGTTGGACTTCAAGGCATCAATGAGCATTTGCGTGGTCACGCCACGCGATGACATCCGGCTGTTTCCGGGAATGACCTCGTAGCTCCGTGCCATGCCGCCTAAAACATTGACATCGGCCACGCCCTTGACGGTGCGCAAAGCGGGGCGGATGGTCCAGTCCAATAAATTGCGGCGTTCCATCAAACTAAGGTCGCCGCCTTCCACTGTGAACATGAACATCTCCCCCAACGGCGTGGTCATCGGCGCCATGCCGCCATCGACCCCTTCGGGCAAACTGGCCCATACGCCGTTAATCCGTTCAGCGATTTGTTGGCGCGCCCAATAGATGTCAGTGCCTTCCTCAAAATCGACGGTGATGTCGGCAACCGCATACTTGGAGATGGAACGCAGCATGGTCTGCTTGGGAATCCCCAACAGTTCCACTTCGACGGGTGCGGTGATGCGCGCCTCGACTTCCTCGGGGGTCATGCCGGGCGCCTTGACGATGATTTTCACCTGGGTTGGCGACACATCGGGGAAGGCATCAATGGGGATGGTGGTCACTGCCCGCCAGCCGCCGCCCGCCAACAGTAGCACCACCAGCAACACGAGCAGGCGCTGGGTCAGGGCAAACTTGATCAGTCCTGACATCATTCATCACTCCCGATGCCAGTCCAACTGGCTTTCAGTGCGGCAACACCTTGCACGGCCACTTGCTCCCCATCTTGCAAACCCTCGTGGATCACTACGTTGCGTTCTTCCGTGCTGGCCACTGCCACCTGCCGTGCGGCAAATCCACCAGGGGTACGCACAAACACATAGGACTTGCCTTCTTGATGGACCAAGGCCGCGATGGGCAGGCGGAACGGCTTGTCAGTGCTGGCATGGCTGATCTGCACGTTGACGTTCTGGCCGGGGCGGATGGATTGCGTCTTGCCTTCGATGATTCCTCGCACCAAGGCACTTTGACTGCTGGGATTGACGCTTTGGCCGATCTGTGTAACGCGGGCAGTGCTTTTGGTATTTTCAATTTGAACACGGTCGCCCATGCGCACTTCATTCATGCGTTCTTGGGGCATGTCGATTTCCAGCCATAATTCGTCCAGTTTGCCGATGCGGAATAGCGGCGCAAGCACATCCACCCGCTGGCCGGCCGTGACCATACGCTCCAAAACCACCCCGTCAATAGGCGAGCGCACGTTCATGAAACTGTTCAACTTGTGGGTTTGCTTAAGGGTTTGAATGTCAATGTCACTGACCCCGGCGGCTTGCAGCACTTGTTCCGCCTCCTTCGTCGCCGTGGCATGGCGTTCGTAATCGCTCTGGGTTTCCTGAAAGCGCATACGGGCGATGATGCCTTCTTCCAGCAAGGTGGTGTCGCGGTTTAATTTGGACTGGGCAAGGTTGAAGCCAGTGACGGCATCCAACACGTCCCTTTGCAAACCGAGTAGGCTAGGGCTTTGGATTTGCGCCAACACCTGTGCCCTGGCGATTTTCATGCCCATGGCCACATCCATCCGGCTAATCAAACCCGCCTGGGCCGCGCTGACGATGTATTCATTCTGCGGAGGCAGGGTAATCCGCGCCGGCGCACGCGCCAGCGGGATGCTGGAAATGGCCTCCGGCTTGACGGTGCGGATGCCGATATGTTGCTCCTGTTCGGCGTTGACCTTGACCAAGTCTTGTAACGCTTGGGCGGGCAGGGAAATGAAAATACCCGCCAACAGAGCAACAAGTAGGGGCGGGTTCCAAACCCGCCGGTGCGGAGCGGGCAAAAATGTGAAATTTTGATTCCCACGCGCCACGCCCGTCGTTATACACAAATGTTGAAAGTCCGTCATTCCGGCATGGATGCCGGAATCCAGAGCCATGGACGGTAACTTGTCGGCTGCACGGGTGCTTACTTGAGGGGAAGTGCCAGCCCACAGCTTCACATCCTTGTGACTGGAGTCCGGCATCCATGCCGGAATGACGGTTTTTTTTGAGCAGAAAGTAAGTACGTTGTTCATGGCACGACTCCCACGACTTGATTGTAAAAAGCGGTGTCCCGCTGTACCAAAATAACCCGCTCCATGGCATCACGGATGGCGGCTTGGGAGGTGGCTTGGATTTTTAAATAGTCGATGAGTTGGATTTCACCCGTCTCGAAAGCCAGTCTGCTCATCTTCAAATGCGTTTCGGCAATTTCCTTGCGCTTGTTGGCGATTTCCAATGTGGCCCGGTCCACTTCCAAAATGTGCTCGGCTTCGTGTAGCGCTTTTTCGAGTCTGCGCATCAAACTTGCCCGGTCCGCAACTTTCTGGGTCAGGGCGACATTGGCCTGCGCCACAAAGGGCGCGTTCCAAGAGTCGCCGCCAATGGGGATTTGCAGCACTAGGTTGGTTTCATTATTAATGTTTGATCGGCCTTCAAAACGCTCATTCTGCATTCCGACCATAATCGATGGCTGGTTGCCCTGTTTGGAAAGGCGGGTGAACTCAACCTCCGCTTGGGCACGTTCGACGACCGCGTTGGCAGCGGCGATGGCCGGGTGTTGCTCCTGAATTTCGGCGGTGCTGCTGCGTTTTTCCTCAAATTGTTTTGGCGCCCTGTCCAGCCGGGTGAGGTTCATGTAAGCCTTGCGGGCATGCATGACCTCGGCCTCCGCCAGCGTGAGTTGGGATTGCTTGTCCAATAGATCGCTTTCCGCCATGAGTTCGTCGGAACGGGCCAGGTCACCCAGTTCGACCCTGCGTTTGACGGTGGCAAGCAGTTGCTGCGAAACTTCGTAGACCTGCTGGGCAAGTCCTCTGCGGTTCTCCATCAACAACAGGCTCCACAATGACTCACGCACCAGTCCGGCGATCTCATGCTTGAGGGCGACAGCAAACAGATTGGCACTTTTTTCGGCCTCTTCGGCAACCGCACGGCTGGCGGAGCGCTGCCCCCACATCCAGATCGGAATCTGGTAACCCGATTGAATTTGCATCACGCCCTGATTGCTTAACAGGCGGTCGTCGATATATTGCAAGTAAATCATGGGGTAACCGGCAATCAGGCTGTCCGTGCGCTGGGTTAAAGCCTGCGACTCATCCCTCAGCGCCCCGATCATCGAGCCTTGCGGATATTTTTCAAAGGTGGCATCCACCACCTGTTTGAGGCTTAGTTTTTCGTCATAAGGCAAGGGGTCGAGGTGATCGACCATCAACTCCTCCGCGCCCACTTTCCCAAGGCATAGGCATAGGCAGAGTGTGCGAAGCAGTTTTTTCTTAAATGTCATGGGGAAACTCCAACTCGGTGAGGCGTCATTGCCGGAGGTTTCGGTTCAATTCCGTCCATCAGATCACTTTTATTCAAATAGGGTCTCAGTGGCAAGCAGTCTGCCCAAGGGCGGCAGATGATGAATCACTAGGTACGAAGTCCGTCTGCAATAAACGGGCAGTGACTTGTATTGATGCAATCAGCCTTGGGAAGGGGGTGCGCGCGGGGCGGAAGTAAGCCAAAACAGAAGGGGCGAGGCAACACGGGAAATAGGCGAGCGCATTCCCGGCCTCGAAGGCAAACTTGGCGTAAGGCTAAGTTTGGCTGGAACTTCGAAATCCGTATCCGGCGTGGCAGTGGTTTTGTCTCCCCGGCTCTTGAGTCCGCTGGCCAGGCTGACGATAACATCATTACAGCCCTTGTAATTGAAAGCTTGGGCCGATTTTCCGTTGGCCTTGACGAGGAATTCCAACCCCGGAACATGGAGGGTGCCGCTAAAATGCCCGCCGCCCTCATGGGCATGGACTAGTGGTGCGAAGAACTGCATCAGCACCCAGAGGCAGGACACGGCGATGCGTGAAGTTTGTTTCATAGCCAGCAGAATACCCGTCATTCCATTTAAAATCAACTTATGCAGCGTCTTAACGGGAACTGCTGTGTCCACTCGGATCACAGCAGTCAAAACAGATTTTCTCTGGTATGATTCAACCATTAAAATCAGCATAGTGAAATTATGGCTCTTACAGAAACGCCGGTTTGTGATTTTGGCCGCAAGGCCCCCGATTTTTCCCTGCGCGGAATCGACGGGAAGATTTGGACTTTGCATGATTGCCAGGGTGAGAACGGACTTTTGGTCATGTTCATCTGCAACCATTGCCCGTATGTAAAAGCAGTGCAAGAAAACCTTGTGCGCGATGCGCGGGAGTTGCTGTCATTCGGCGTCAACACCGTCGCCATTCAGCCGAATGACCCTACCGATTACCCGGAGGATTCGCTCGACAACATGAAAATAGTCGCCGGGCGATTTGCTTATCCCTTCCCCTATCTTTACGATGAGACCCAAGCCACCGCCAAGGCTTATGGGGCGGTCTGCACCCCCGATTTCTTTGGCTACAACCGCAATCTCGAACTGCAATACCGGGGACGGCTCGACGTAAGCCGCAAAGAGACCGCCCCGCCCGATGTCCGCCGCGATTTGTTCGAGGCCATGAAACAAGTGGCACTGACCGGCAAGGGGCCGGATGGGCAAATCCCTAGCATGGGCTGCTCGATCAAGTGGCGCGGCCTTTAATTTTTTATCAATCAATTTTCAGGAGACTATTATGACTTTCCTCCATCTGGCCGATTTAGACATCAAAGGCAAGCGTGTTTTGATTCGCTCCGATCTCAACGTGCCTGTCAAAGAAGGCAAAGTGACTTCCGATGCCCGCATCACTGCGTCCATGAAGACCATCAACCACTGCCTCGCCGCCGGGGCGAAGGTTATGGTCACCTCCCATTTGGGACGGCCCACTGAAGGCGAATGGTCCGAGGAGGTTTCCCTCAGGCCGGTCGCCGATAATATCGCGGCTCGCATTGGCAAGCCAGTCCGGCTGATTAAGGATTGGGTTGATGGCGGCTTCGATGTGGCCGAGGGAGAGTTGGTGGTATTGGAAAACTGCCGCGTCAATAAGGGCGAGAAGAAAAACGTCGATGAGACCGCCAAAAAATACGCCGCCCTGTGCGATGTGTTTGTGATGGATGCCTTCGGCACGGCTCACCGGGCGCAAGCCTCCACCCACGGTGTCGCCAAATACGCGCCCGTCGCCTGTGCCGGATTCCTAGTGGCCGAAGAACTGACCGCCTTGGGCAAGGCACTGGCCAACCCGGCCCGCCCGCTGGTCGCCATCGTCGGCGGCAGCAAAGTTTCCACCAAGCTAACCGTACTGGAAGCCTTGGCCGGGAAATGCGAGCAATTGGTTGTCGGCGGCGGCATTGCCAACACTTTCCTCAAAGCGATGGGTAACAATGTAGGCAAATCGCTGTGTGAAGACGACTTGGTTCCCACTGCCCAGGCGCTGATCGAAAAGATGAAGGCACGCGGGGCAAGCATCCCCATCGCGGTGGACGTGGTGGTCGGCAAGAATTTCGATGCCAACGAACCGGCGGTGCTGAAGGCTGCCTCCGCAGTGGACGATGACGAAATGATCTTGGACATCGGCCCGCAGTCCGCCCAAGAATTGGCCGACATCATCATGAATGCCGGCACCGTGGTTTGGAACGGCCCAGTCGGCGTGTTCGAGTTCGACCAGTTTGCCGAAGGCACGAAGACCATTGCCAACGCCATCGCCACGACGAAAGCCTTCACCTTGGCTGGCGGCGGCGACACCATTGCAGCGATCCAAAAGTACGGTATCTACGACAAGGTGTCTTACATTTCCACCGCCGGTGGCGCATTCCTAGAATATTTGGAAGGCAAGGTGTTGCCCGCTGTGGCAATACTGGAAGAACGGGCTATGGGATAAGAGTATACAAAACGATTTCTATTGGAGTTTCATGGTTTTGATCGGCTGCAATCCTTTGCCAAACAAGGCTGTGCTGTCTGCACGGTGATGTTTTAATCATTTTTGAAAACCGATAATTGGGAATTGGCTTGTGAATAATGGTTTGGTGAAGAAATGGAAGAGAGTCGTCAAGTCCAAACTCAAGGAATTGCAGTTTTGGTATGACAGAACGTTTTTCCGGTTTGGAGCGAGAGAATTGGAAGATGCATTGGTCAAGCTTGGCATCAAATCAGCGGACACTGTTTTTGTGCATAGCTCGTTTGACGCATTTAGGGGTTTTCAGGGCAAGCCAACGGATATCATCCAATTGCTCCAGAACTTGGTGAGTGTGAAGGGCATCGTCATGATGCCAACCATGGCTTTCAAGGGGACCGCAGTCGATTATGCCTTGCAAAACCCAATGATCGACAATAAGCGAATGCAGTCTCGCATGGGGCTTATGACAGAATTGTTCCGCCGTTCTCCAGGGGTTTTCAGAAGTGCGCATCCCACCCACCCCATTGCTGTCTGGGGTGATGAAGCACAGTCAATAGTGGCAGACCACCCTCTCGCACGAACTCCCTGCGGTATTCCAAGCCCACTGCATAAATTGCTTGAACGCGATGGCAAGATAGTGTTGCTCGGCACTGGAATCGAGGTTCTTACTTTTTATCATACAGTCGAGGAAATCTTGGAAAAGGATTTGCCAGTGAATCCCTTCACAGATCGTTTTTTTGCGTTGCAAGTCAAGGACGAAAGCGGGCAGGTGTGGGATTGCAAAACCCGCCTATACGAACCTAAGGTATCAAGGAAAAGGAGGCTAAACAAGGTATTGGAGGAACTTAGGCAAATGAACGCAATTGGCGAGTGCCGTGTCGGCAGGCTTCAGATTCAGGTGTTTTTGGCACAGGATGTCCTAAAGGCTGTCCGGCAACTTCTCGACCGGGGAATAAGCTGTTATGCGTGATTCCCCTATGCTCAACGATGATGCCATGCGTGAAGGGCAATTGCGGGAAGCATTCGCCACCCATGTGCAATCAGGAAACCGCGATCTAGCGATCCAGTCCGCACGCTTGCTCCTCAAGGATTTCGCCAGCGCAAAAACTTACCGATTCATAGGTAAAATCGCACGGGGCGACGGAGCTTTAAACCTAGGGCTTCGGCCATTCCGAATTGCCTTGCTGTCTTCATTTTCCATCGAATTTATTCAAGATGCGCTGTTTGCCCAAGGGGTGGCCAATGGACTGCGAGTCGAATTTTATCAAACCGGTTTTAATGCCTTCCGGCAGGAAATTTTGGATTCTTCGAGTGGGCTTTATCAGAATCCCTTTGATTTGGCAATCCTTGCCGTGGAGGGTGATGACTGGCTACCCGAAGCATACAGCCGGTATTCTCTGGCGACTGTCAATCATGCAATCCTTAAAGAAAATTTCAAAAGTGAAATCGCTGCCATGCTTGGTAGATTCAGGGCCAATTCACGTTCGCCTATCCTTATCCATGATTTAGCCCAGCCAGATCATTACCTGCTTGGTATAGCTGACCGTTCAAATGAAAAAGGACAGGGATGCCTTGTTGGCGAAGTGAATGATATTTTGCACGAGGTATGTAGACAATTTTCCGATGCCTATGTGTTGGGCTATGATGCACTGGTTTCGCGCATCGGTCGCGAACGATGGTATGATCAGCGGATGAAACACTATGCCAAATTTCCGCTTTCCCAAGATGCGGTTGGGGCATTGGCAAGGGAGTTCATGAGATACTGCCGGGCATTGCTGGGTCTGTCACGCAAATGTTTGGTATTGGATCTTGATAATACCCTTTGGGGGGGTGTCGTGGGTGAGGATGGACTTGAAGGAATCCAATTAGGACCGACTTATCCCGGCAGCGCATTTGTTGAGTTTCAGCAAAACATTCTGGGTTTACATTCGCGTGGGGTGATACTGGCAGTGGCAAGTAAAAACAATCCCCAGGATGTCGATGAGGTGTTTGCCCAACAGTCTTCCATGGTTTTGCAGAGAGCCGATTTTTCGGCATTTGAAGTGCGTTGGAATGCCAAAGGAGAATCGCTAAAACGAATAGCAAATCAATTGAACATAGGTCTGGAGCATATTGTTTTCGTGGACGATAATCCGGCGGAATGTGAGCATGTAAGAATGCTGCTGCCTATGGTGACGGTGATACAATTGCCATCCAAACCCGAACAATACAGCAAGGCATTGTTTGATGACGGTTGGTTTGATACGCTATCCGTTTCGGCGGAAGACATCAGGCGGTCAGCCCTGTACGGGCAGAGAGCGCAAGCCGAAGCCCTTAGGGAAACAAGCACGGATCTCGAAGGGTTCTATCGGGATTTGGAAATGACCGTCACGTTTTCGCCCGTCAATGAAAAAAACCTGTCCAGGGCTGCGCAACTCACGCAGAAAACCAATCAATTTAATGTCACAACCCATCGTCATACCGAAGGGGACATTGCCGGGCGTATGCATGACCCTGCTTGGACGCTGGCTGCGGTTTCAGTCAAGGATCGATTTGGCGATAATGGAATTATTGGGTTGATTATGGCGTGCTTGGTGGATAAAGAATTGGCTATTGAAACATTTCTATTGAGCTGCCGAGTCATCGGCAGGACAGTGGAGACGGCGATGCTTGCCTACCTGTGCGAGGCGGCATCATCCAGGGGAGCAAGCTCATTGCTTGGTAAGATTACCCCAACTCAAAAAAATGCCCCGGCGAGGGATTTATACCAACGTCACGGTTTTAATAAGGAGAGTGTCGATGAGGCAGGAACTTCAGTCTGGCGGTTGGATTGTGAATATTCGAAGATCGAAATTCCAAAGTGGTTTAAGTTTTTCAATGATTAATTTATTATGAAATATTGAAGGAAAGCGGTATGGATGATAACTTAGAACAAAGCATTAAGCGCGTTATGTCGGATATTTTAAATATCCCCGAAGAAATGATCACCGAAGACACTGCATCCGATAATACAGAGGGCTGGGATTCGGCCAATCACATTCAATTGGTCATTGCTTTGGAGGAAGAATTTTCGATTTCTTTCGATGTCAAAGAGTTTGAAGCCCTGTTATCCTTTGCCGATATATATGAAATGGTGCAATCGAAGATTTAGCCTGCCAACTGATAGAGTGTGGATGAAACTTTGACTACTTACCCAACAGCCGATGTACTTCAATTTGAGAACATTCAAGTTGGCATGGAGTTCGGACTTGACCATAGCTTCACCCAAGAGGATGTTTGGCGATTCGCTCAATTGAGCGGGGACCACAGCCCGCTGCATGTGGATCCGGCCTATGCCGCCGAAACCGAGTTTGGAAAATGCGTGGTTCATGGCATTTTGCTGGCATCCTTATTTTCCCAATTGGTGGGGATGCGGATACCTGGAAAACCGGCACTCTATCTCGGGCAAGACCTTACTTTTCGCCGAACCGTACTGGTTGGGGAAACGGTGCGGGCGAACGCGAAAGTGACCGCCAAAACCGATGCTACCCGGAGCGTCATACTGGCGACCGAAATTCGGGGAGCGGATGGACGGGTGGCTGTATCCGGCACGGCAAAGGTTAAAGTGCGCGACAGCGGCGCGACTATCGCGTTGCACACTCCCATTATCAACCGGGGTGACATTGCCAAGGTGGCGGTCATCGTCGGCGGCACTGGAGGAATTGGCACTGCCATTGCCAAGGATTTGATGAAACAGAATGTCGCCATTGCCTTGCTATACCATTCCAATCAAAGCCGGGCGGATAGGGTGGTTGCTGAACTCGTCAGCGATGGTGGCGCTGCTGCCACCTTTCAGACAGATGTAACCGATGCGTTTCAGCTTCGCTCCTCATTCGGGCAAATTGTCGAGACGCTGGGCGAACCGACGATCGTCATAAACGCGGCGACATCCGCCATAGGGCAGCGCGCTGCCGTGGATTTGGAGCGGACGGACTTCCAGCGGCATCTCGATATCCAAGTCCATGGGGCTATGGAGGTTTCGCGTATCGCTTATCCATACATGAAAAAAGCGGGGGGCGGATCAATCGTCAATATCGCTTCTCAAGTCATTGCCGATGTCCCCCCGCCGCGCATGGCCGATTATGTCACTGCTAAATACGCCTTGCTCGGTTTGTCCAAGGCTTTGGCAATCGAATGGGCCGAGGACAACATCAGGGTTAATCTGGTCTCGCCGGGACTCATCCAGACAGAGCTTACACAACATTACCATGACCGTATTTTCAAAATGGAAGCCGCCCGCTCCCCCCTCAAGCGTCTGGCCACAGTCGCCGATGTTGCCCGTGCAGTGACTTTTCTCGTTAGCGAAGAAAGCAGCGGGTTTATCACGGGGGTAAACCTGTCCATCACTGGCGGGCAAGTAATGCTTTAAGGAATCCCAATGAAATTATCGACGGTAATCCGCATTCTAATTGACCGGTATTGGAAGCCAAAACTTCGCCATACCTATTGGCTGTTTTCAGCATTCGCCAAAGAAACCGAAACCCTATTGCTTCATCCAGACACTAGCTTGCGCCGGCATGCCAGGCTGGATTTAATTCGTTATGCATTCGGCCTTGTCAAGCCGGTGACCGGACAAACTGGGGAACGCGCCCGTGCCGCAGCTGACTGGCTATTACGCGCTCAAACGGCCTGCCCGGATGATGGGGTTTCACTGGGCTATTTTCCTGTAAACGGATCATATCAAGGATGGAAACCTTCCTACCCGGAAACCACTGGCTACATCATCACATCGTTGTTGCAGTACTCTCGGCAGTTCGGGGATGTACGTGCGCGGGAAGCTGCCATAAAAATGGCATATTGGGAGATTGCCGTACAGATGCCATCGGGGGCTGTGCAAGGCGGGCCAGTCACCTCCCCGGACAGGCAAACCCCCGCCGCATTCAATACCGGCATGGTATTGGATGGTTGGTGTTCGGCTTTTCAGGAAACCCAATATCCCGCATTTATCGACGCTGCACGGATGGCCGCCGATTTTCTGGTAAATGATTTGGACGAGGACGGCTATTTCAAGACTAACGGGGAATATGTCAGCGTAGGCGAAATTAAGACCTACACTTGTCTTTGCGCTTGGGCATTGTATCGTTTTGGGGTACTGGTCAATGACAGGCGTTACTGCGATGGCGCGATTCGCTCCATTGATGCGGCACTGAGGCAACAACAAAGCAACGGTTGGTTTGCGCATAACTGCCTTTCACGGTCAGATGCGCCATTGACTCATACTATCGGTTATGCCTTGCAGGGTATTCTTGAGGTAGGTGTGTTATCTGGTCGAAAAGATTTCATAGAGTCGGTCCGGCGTGGAGTCGAACCGCTATTAGCTAACATCACGCACAATGGGTTTCTTCCGGGATGCTTCTATGCCGATTGGGAACCTGCTTCCTTTTCTTCATGCCTGACCGGTAGCGCACAAATTGCGGTGGTTTTCTTTCGTTTAGCCGAGGTTACTGGTGAGGCCCGTTATGCCGCAAGTGCCAACCAGTTACTAGACTTTCTAAAATCCCTGCAAGCCATGGATTTGTCAAACCCGGCACTAAATGGTGCCATTGGAGGTTCTTTTCCCCTGTTGGGCGAGTACATGAGATCAGGTTACCCCAACTGGGCAACCAAATACTTGCTTGATGCGATATTAATACAAGCCACTATTTAAGCTATTTGCGCCTCGCCAACCAGTCGCAAGTGGATGCATTCGCTACTTACTCAAATTATACAGTTCAACAAGCCGATGTTTTGACAGTACGAACATCCCGCCTACATAGAGAAAAGCTCCAGTGCTCACCATTATGCATAGGGTGACTCCTGTATTATAAATTATGGTTCCTGTGCTGGTAAAGCAAAGCAAGCCGCCTAACATTATTGCTGAAACAAATAATGGGGGTATTACCGCCCGCAGATAGGAGCGAAATGTCAGTTTAATGACTCTTATTGATGATAGGACATTGATGAGCATGATCCATGGAAATATCAGCAACCAAACTAGACTTAGCCCCAATATACCATAATGAATTGAAGTAATAAAGGCAGGTATCATGATTATCGAGGCTAAAAGGCCATACTGTAAGTTAATCCGTGGCTGTCCTATCGCGCTAGTCATGTTGGCGCACAAAGAAACTATCCCCCTTAGAGGGAAGATAATACAGAGTATAATTAATACCTGTATCATGTCAGTCCACTCATTTCCAAAAACCATTGGGACAATATATTCAGCTATACCAGCCAGTCCGAAAGAAAGTGGCAGCAACACTAAACTTGTCAGTCTTACTGCCTTGAGAAAATATTTTGCCACCACTTCGTGGTCATCACGCAGCCTTGAGTATGCAGGAAAAGCAACTTGATGTAAAATAGGCATGATTTTATCTATTGGAAGAGATGCCAGATAAAATGCTACAGAGTACAAACCCACGTCATGGATACTAATAAATCGGCCTGCGATAAATATATCAGCTTTGGAATAAGCCATCCAAAGTAGTGATGCAAGAATTATTGTTCCTCCAAATCTTGCGATGTCTGTTACGCCTGAAAATGAAAAATTTGGACGAGGAAGGCATGGCTTATAAATATTTAAAATTATAGCTTGCAGGAAATTTATTGCCAAAGGTCCCGCAATCAAAGCCCAAACGCCATAACCAGATATTGCTAAAAACAATACAACAGCGACACCTACCAGATTCGCAATCAACGAAACCGTCGTAAGTAATTTAAAGTCCATTTCACGACTAAGCAAAGCCGATGGAATCGAGATAAATGGGATTAGCAAAAATCCAAACGCCATAACTTGTGCCACCAATAGCACCTTTGGTTCATTATAATACTTGGAAAGCGGGTACGCCCCAAATATTTGCATTGCGAATAGTAAAATATTTATAATAATCAGCAGTCCAAATACTTTGCTTATTTTATCTCTGTTTAAGTTTTTTGAATAAATTATTGCTGACTCCATTCCTCCCGAACTCAGCACATTCAATAAAGCCAAGGTTATTTCGGCCATTGATTTCAACCCAAAGTCCTCAGGCTTTATGTAATGGATGACGATTATACTCATAACCCAACTTATCATTTGGGCCAGAACGCGGACTAAAGTAGTCCACTTCAAGCCGGCAAGGACTTGGCGTGATGTTACAGTAGCTAATTCTTCACGATTCATGAATATTATAAAACTATATTTTAGTGAAAGTTGGGTTGGTGTGTTGCTCTTATAAGTTGAAAATCGCTGAAGGCTGTTCGGTAAAAGCAATCACACCTCGAAAACCCGGCTTCATGAGACACTTACCTAGCTGTCCAGCCTTCCTCATAAAATCAAGACATGGAGAGTCGTAAAACTTGTGGTGAAAAATATGCTTACAATCTAATCTAGTTTTATGTAGACTAGAGCAACTAAAGCGAGTCCGGCGAGCCAAGGTTATAATTGGCGTTCCCTTGCTCGTGTTGAAATTATAAAATTCTTTTCGTTAAATAACATTGTCATGGTTGGTAACAGTGAAAACTAACATAAATTTTAGTGTCCTTGCGCTTCTGCTATTCTCTGCTTTCCTGACAATAGGGATGCAAAAATGGATAGGCGATGTGAGTATATATTCCCCTGAGTTGGAGCAAAAGCGTGAAACCATGCACCAAGCAATATTGCATAATACTATACCAGAAGGCTACACTTCATGGAATTCTGTAGGTGCAGGTGGAACAAATATACGCATCGGAGTAGTTTATTTAGCTGATATCATAAATCAATATGCAAAAATAGATATTCTAAAGACATATAAACTTCTTGATAGTTTTTTTCTATTTTTATCCATACCATTTCTGTTATTATATCTTCGTTTGTTTGCACCAGTGCAATATGCCATTACTGGAACATTATTTTTTTGTCTTGTACTTCCTTTGACATACTTTTTACATGCATTTCATCCATGGGATCGGATGTCCTTGTTTCTTTGGATAATCTTACTTATACTGATTGAGCGTGATCAATTTGTTTTTTTTGCAATTTTGTTGACCGCCAGTATATTGATAAAGTACGACACTATATTTTTGCCGGTTCTTTACTTTTTACGAAATTATAAATATCAAACCATTCGAACCCTTGCTAAAAGTTTTGCGCTATTTCTAGTAATATGCCTTGAGTTGTATATCCTAATTATCGTCCGATCTATTGAAGGGAGTGACATTGTTGTGCCTGGATTGGGTTCTACGAATATCTCTGGATTTTTAGATACGGCGACAAAAAACATTACCGTCGCATTCCAGCAGATATACTCTTACCCACCCTTACTAACTTTCACGCTCCCATTATTCCTCGCTGGCTTTGGTTGGAAAAGGGCATCGACTGAAATTCGCTATTATTTGCTCTTTTCATTTTTCCTTCTCGGCGTGATTATTACAAGAGTCAATTTTATAGAAGTTCGAGCTGAACTGCCCGCACTGATCCTCATCCTTCCAATGTCATTGCTGGGTTATCAATGGCTATTGGAGGGAAAACCTAAAATTTAGGGAAATCCCTTAGGGCACTCTCTTGATTCAGTGGGTCATGGTGGGAATGCCAAGAATCAGGTTCGGATACGCCCATTTGCGGTTCTGAAAATACAACTTCAACATTAAAATATCGAACGCACCAAGTCACCGTATACGCCAGCCTGCCTTTGATCCATTTAATCATTCGGTTTTTTTTCAAATTAAATGCCCCCATAAATCATGTTCGTCGGCTTCTTCAATTTCAATTTCCACCATCCCGCCCACTTGCAAATGGGTCGCCCCGTCGATGAAGACTTGCCCGTCGATTTCCGGCGCATCGGCTCGGCTTCTGCATACTGCGCCTTCTTCCACCACTTCGTCAACTATTACCGTCTCGCGTTGCCCGACCTTGGCCTGTAGGCGATCCGCACTGATTTGCTCCTGCAACGCCATGAAACGGGCGAGCCTTTCTTCTTTGATCTCGTCGGGTATCGCGCCGGGGAAGCCGTTGGCGACCGCCCCTGCCACCGGGGAATAGGCGAAGCAGCCTACCCGGTCGAGTTGCGCCTGGTCAAGAAAATCCAGCAAATCCTCAAAGTCTTCTTCGGTCTCGCCGGGGAAGCCGACGATGAAAGTGCTGCGTATTGTGATTTCCGGGCAGATTTCCCGCCAAGCGCGAATACGTTCCAGATTGTTTTCGCTGGATGCGGGCCGCTTCATCAGTTTAAGGATGCGCGGGCTGGAATGTTGGAAGGGAATATCCAAGTAGGGCAGTATTTTTCCCTCCGCCATCAGCGGCACAATCCCGTCCACATGGGGGTAGGGGTAAACATAATGCATACGCACCCAAACGCCTAATTCACCCAAGGCCTGGGCCAAATCTTGGAAGCGGGTTTTCAATGGCCGTCCCCCCCAAAAGCCAGTGCGATACTTCATATCCACGCCATAGGCACTGGTATCCTGCGACACTACCAGCAGTTCCTTCACCCCAGCCTTGACCAGTCGTTCTGCCTCGCCCATCACTTCGCCAATGGGGCGGCTGACCAGATCGCCGCGCAGTGAGGGGATTATACAGAAGGTGCAACGATGGTTGCAGCCTTCCGAAATTTTCAGATACGCGTAATGGCTCGGTGTCAGTTTGACACCCTGCGGCGGAACCAGATGCACGAAAGGATCGTGTAGCGGCGGCAGTTGCCCATGCACCGCGTTGACGACTTCTTCATAGGCATGTGCGCCGGTGATTTTCAGCACTTGTGGATGGCGGGCGCGAATTTCGTCTTCCCTTGCCCCCAGGCATCCAGTGACGATGACTTTGCCATTTTCCGCAAGCGCCTCGCCAATGGCATCCAAAGACTCCTCCACTGCGGCGTCGATAAAGCCGCAGGTGTTCACCACCACGAGATCGGCATCCTTGTAGGAAGCCACCATGTCGTAGCCTTCGGCGCGGAGCCGGGTAAGGATGCGTTCGCTGTCTACCAGCGCCTTTGGGCAGCCGAGACTGATGAAACCGATGCGGGGAGGATTCATGGGGCTTTAGGATAGAAAAAACTAGTATATTACCCGAAACAAGGCGGAACGGAACAGGAGCCTTGTAGGTCGGGTGCATTTCTTTGGCGGATGCCCTACGTTCGATTGTCGGGCAACGCAAGAAGACGTTGTCCGACCTACGGTAGTGATAAGCAAAACGCCCACAAAAAATTAACCACTGTAAAGCACAGAAGACACGGAAAAACAATGATTGCAGTGACCCTGTCGCTTGTGATAGGCTTAAAGTCAGGTTTGCAATTGAACCATTGCGGAGAAAAGATTATCAACAAACTAATGGCTTATTGATCATGACGTTTTTTTATCGGGGCGCGGGGGTAGACACTTATTGGCATGAGCATGATGCAAGGAAAGACGGATTCTCAGCAATAAAGCCTGAAGCACTACGAACAATTGATCGCCTTATAGACCACATCTCCAAAGGAACAGTGACTAGCCCATACATCTCATTGACACGATCTTATGGTGTAGCTTGCCATTATGCGGCCTTCTTAGGTCGAGCTAGAGCAACTGAGCAAACGCCTGGCTATGTTTACCGGGTAGAATTTGAAGATACGTTACCATCTGGTCTCGAACTCATTGATCCGGTAAAACGGATCGCGGAGAGGGTTCCCGGTCCACTGGATGACCCATCTTACCAGCATGATGGTTCGCCAGATTTCTTGCTCGGTGTTGTCAGTCCGTCAAAAATGAAAAAATATCTCGATGCCCCTTATCTACAGCCCCCACCAGGCGGTCGTGTGCCGAGGACTCCACATCTCTCAGCGCAATTAGAAACACTAATGCTTGCTTTAAGAGATGCGGAAATTCTCGCTTACGGGACTATACCACCTAAAGCAATATCGGATCGTTTTCGGGTTTTCTGGGACGGGTCTAAGATACAGGGTAGAATAGATAACAGTAACTTTTAACGAATCAAACGGTATTAATGAAAACATATGAACGAACTACCTCAAATCCGCACCGTTGACCTTAAAGGCAATGTAACCAACGACAATACCGGTATTGAAATCCTTCGTGCCGAATTGTCACCGGAGGGTGGCCCTTTCGCTGTGGTTCGATATGCCATTGATGGCAAGGAACAAACATTGGGGCTTCGCCTTGATCTCGATAAAGGTGTCTTCCTAGACGAACTCGAAGGAGTTGACAAACAAAAGGCAAAAGCGATTATTGCTGAAATTATTACTTGCATTGCTTCGGGAACTGCTTCAGGAACGTCTGAGAGTCCACTTTCCGAAAAAGAATTGGAAGGATGGATAGATACGCATGCTAAATATAGTGCACAAGTACGAAAGGCGAGATCACAACCCGTAGACATGAAGGATGTCGAACACTATGCCGAACAGGCATTGGCCTTCGATATACTGGATGGAAGAATCAACTTTGCGCGTCGGCTTGCACCAACATCTTACTACAGATTGGAGACTGTGTGGTTGTGGGAAGTTAAATGTGTCAAAGCTTATCTGATTTGGGAAGATCGCCATGGTGGCGTAGATCCGACATGTAAACAAAAGGACTACGACAATGCATGTGAGCATATCCGTAACCTATTGAAAACCCAAGTAAAAGGAACGATATCTGAATTTCAAATACCTAAATCATACTTGATGACCAAATATCTCCGATCTGACGGAAAAATCGATGAAGAAAAGTGTAAACAATTAATTTTAGACAAAATCGAGAGGATAAAACAGAAGACCGGTGAAACCGAAGAAAAAACAAATAGAGAGAATGCAATAGATTATCTTAAGAAGTTTTACGAAAATATAATTCCGGCAGTAGAGGAGGATAACCCCAACAATGTTTTGGCAGTACTTAATGCTTTTAAGTTTAGTAAGGCACAAGAACACCGCATCCTTGTCATCAATTCCTTTGAAGCGGCTCTGGCCATTTATTTTTTGAATCCAGAAACTATTAAAGGCTTGATAAATTCTGGACTTATTGATCAAAGTGAAACACTATAAATTAGGCATTAGCCTGTAACGCGGTAAGGCGTATTCGTAGTGCCGTGTGATTAAACCTCGCCTAAATCTGAAATAGGTTTATCTTATATTCCCATATGTTCAAAAAATCTTACCGCCTTCTCTTGGGAAATGGGACATTCTACGGCCCTAGAGAACGCTGTATGCTACCCGAAAGAATGCGGAACGGAACGGGAGTTGTATGAGAATTGCTGCATAAAAATCGTCTTAGGCGTGAACCATCGATTTTTGTTAGTATAATGGCTTAATGCATATCCCGTTCATCCCGTTCATCCCGTTCATCCTGTCAAAAAAACGGTCAGGTCCCTTGGCTCTGATTTGACGCATAAACTGATTCATAATTCTAATATCCCAAACATGCGAACTCGCGTTAAAATTTGCGGTTTCACCCGTATTGAAGATGCCCAGGCGGCGGCAAGTCTGGGCGTGGATGCCATCGGATTGGTGTTTTACCCGCCTAGCCCCCGCAACGTGGACATCGTGCAGGCCCGATACATCGTCGAAGCATTGCCACCCTTCGTGACAGTGGTGGGATTGTTTGTGGACGAGGACCCGCGACGGGTCGAGGCGGTTTTGAATTCGCTGCGCATCGACTTGCTTCAGTTCCATGGCGATGAAAGCCCGGATTACTGCAAAGCGTTTGGCCGCACTTATGTCAAGGCGATTCGCATGAAAACGGGGACCGATTTGCAGCGGGTCGCGTCGGATTACCGTTCGTCTTCGGGCCTGTTATTGGATGCCGACGATCCAGTCACCAAAGGCGGGGCGGGGCTAGGTTTCGACTGGGCGATGATTTCTTCGGGTTGCCCCTTGCCGGTAATCTTGGCGGGAGGACTCAACCCAAGCAACGCAGGGGATGCCTTGCGGCAAGTGCGGCCTTATGGGCTGGATGTAAGCAGCGGCGTGGAAGCTGCAAAAGGTGTCAAGGATGCGGGTAAAATGGCGGCGTTTATTAAAGAGGTCCAAGACTTTGACCAATCACGTATCAACTGAAGCTTACAATCTGCCCGACCGGCGCGGTCATTTTGGCCCCTATGGGGGTGTGTTCGTCGCCGAAACACTGATGTTGCCCATCAGTGAACTGACCGAAGCCTATTATCGCTACATGCAGGACAAGGAATTCCTGGCGGAGTTGGATTACGACTTGCAACATTACGTCGGCCGGCCTTCGCCGGTGTATCACGCCGAGCGTTTAAGCCGCGACATGGGTGGGGCGCAGATTTTCCTCAAACGCGAGGACTTGAACCACACGGGTGCGCACAAAGTGAACAATACTGTGGGCCAGTCCCTGCTCGCCAAGCGCATGGGCAAGACGCGAATCATCGCGGAAACCGGGGCCGGGCAGCATGGCGTGGCGACGGCGACGGTCGCCGCCCGTCTGGGGCTTGAGTGTGTCGTCTACATGGGTTCTGTGGACATCGCCCGACAAGCCCCCAATGTGTTGCGCATGAAACTGCTAGGCGCGACGGTCGTGCCGGTGGAATCCGGTTCCAAAACGCTGAAGGACGCGCTCAACGAGGCGATGCGTGATTGGGTGACGAATGTGGACAATACCTTCTACATTATTGGCACGGTTGCGGGTCCCCACCCCTATCCGGCCATGGTGCGCGACTTTCAGGCCATTATCGGGCGCGAATCCAAACAACAGATGCTGGAGATGACCGGACGCTTGCCAGACGTATTGGTCGCCTGTGTCGGCGGCGGTTCCAATGCCATCGGATTGTTTCATCCCTTCATTGATGACCGCGAAGTCGCGATGCACGGTGTCGAAGCAGCCGGGGACGGCATCGAAACGGGCCGTCATTCCGCGCCGTTGAGTGCTGGCCGTCCGGGCGTACTGCATGGCAACCGCACCTACCTGATGGAGGACGAGGATGGCGAAATTATCGAAACCCATTCCATCTCAGCCGGTCTGGACTATCCGGGGGTTGGCCCTGAACATGCCTGGCTTAAGGATTCCGGTCGCGCCCAGTATGTTAGCATTACCGACGATGAAGCCATGCGAGGTTTCCATGCCCTGACCCGGCTGGAAGGGATCATCCCGGCTTTGGAGTCCGCCCACGCCATCGCCTATGCGATGAAGCTGGCCCCCACCCTAGCCAAAGACAAAGCCATTCTGGTCAATCTGTCGGGCAGGGGCGATAAAGATATCAACACCATAGCCGCACGCGAAGGAATCACCCTGTGAGCCGAATTACCCCTAAACTTGAGAGCTTGAAGCAGGCCGGGCGCAAGGCGCTGATCCCGTTTATCACGGCGGGCGATCCCAATCCGGCTTTCACCGTCCCGGCCATGCATGCCATGGTCGAAGCCGGCGCGGACATCATCGAACTGGGTGTGCCTTTTTCCGACCCCATGGCCGATGGGCCAGTGATCCAGCGGGCCAGCGAACGCGCACTCGCGCACAAGATGAGCCTGCGCAAGGTGCTTGAACTCGTCAGGGAGTTCCGCCTGAAGGATGACACCACCCCGGTGGTGCTGATGGGCTATTTGAACCCGGTGGAATCCCTAGGTTATCGCAACTTTGTGGAAAAGGCCCGGGAAGTGGGCGTCGATGGTGTGCTTACGGTGGACATGCCGCCCGAAGAATCGTCGGAGTTCCTGCCCATGCTGGACGAGGCAGGCATTGATCCGGTTTTCCTGCTGGCACCGAACAGCACCAACGAACGCATCGCTAAAATGGGCCAACTAGGTCGCGGATACCTGTATTATGTGTCACTCAAAGGGGTGACTGGTGCGTCGCACTTGAATCTTGATGATGTCGAGCGGAAGATCAAGGAAATTCGCAAACTGACCAGTCTGCCCATCGCCGTTGGCTTTGGCGTCAAGAATGCCGAAACGGCGGCTGCGGTAGCCAAACTGTGCGACGGCGTCGTTGTTGGCAGCGCCTTGGTCGGAAAGATTGAGGCTGCGGGAGCGGACACCTCGCTTGCCCTAAAGGAAATGACCGCTTTGCTAAGCTCCATGCGCATGTCGCTTAATGCCTGAATAAACCTACGGGGAATGCAGTGAGTAGTTGGTTTCATAAGAAGGTATTGTCGAAAATACGCACTGATGCGTCCACGAAAAGTGCCGTGCCTGAGGGCTTGTGGTGCAAGTGTGATGTGTGCAGTGCCATCCTGTATCGTGCCGAGGTGGAGCGGAACTTGGACGTCTGCCCGAAATGCAGCCACCACATGCGAATCCCCGCACGCAAACGCTTGTATGCGTTCTTGGACCCGGACAATCAACTGGAGGTGGGGAACAGCCTCAGCCCGCTTGACCCTTTGAAATTCAAGGATAGTAAAAAGTATAAGGACCGATTGGCGCAGGCGCAAAAGCAAACGGGGGAAAAAGATGCCCTCATCGTAGTCCATGGCCAGTTGAAAGGCCTGCCCGTGGTTGTGGCGGTATTCAACTTTGAGTTTATGGCCGGATCAATGGGGTCCGTCGTGGGCGAGGCATTTGTGCGTGGCGTCAATATTTGCCTAAAACAGAGGATACCGCTGATTTGCTTTTCGGCCAGCGGAGGGGCGCGTATGCAAGAATCGTTGCTGTCCTTGTTCCAGATGGCCAAGACCAGCGCCGCCTTGGCGAAAATGGCCGATGTCGGCATTCCCTTCATTTCGGTGATGACCGATCCGACCATGGGCGGCGTTTCTGCGAGCCTCGCCATGTTAGGCGATATTAATATCGGCGAGCCTGGCGCCCTAATCGGTTTTGCAGGGCCACGCGTGATCGAGCAAACGGTGCGGGAAATATTGCCGGAGGGCTTCCAGCGCAGCGAATTCCTGTTGGAGCATGGTGCCATTGACATGATTATCGACCGGCGGGAGATGCGTGACAAGATTGCCGAATTACTGGATTTACTGATGCAAGAGAGTAATCCCGCAGATGCCGCCGATGAAGCTGCGGCGGATTTGAAGGACGCATAATATCAGCACCACTATGCGTTTTGCCACGCTGGATGAGTGGCTGGCTTGGCAGGAAACTTTGCACCCCAAATCCATTGATCTTGGGTTGGCGCGTGTCCGCAAGGTTTACCAATCATTATTGCCGGGGGATTCCGCACCTTTTACGATTACCGTGGGCGGAACCAACGGGAAAGGTTCTAGCGTTGCTTTGTTGGACTCCATACTGCGGGCAGAGGGTTATCGCGTCGGATCCTATACTTCCCCCCATTTATTGCGCTACAACGAGCGTATCAGAGTAAACGGTGAATCTGCGGAAGATGGCGCGATTTGCGATGCCTTTGAACGCATTGACCGGTTGCGGGATGGCATTAGCCTAAGTTTTTTTGAATTTGGCACCCTGGCGGCACTCGATCTGTTTTCCTCATCCGCCCTTGACGTGCAAATTCTGGAAGTGGGGCTTGGCGGGCGCCTGGACGCAGTGAACATTATCGAGCCCAATGCCGCGCTGATCGCCAGCATTGCGATTGACCATAGGGATTGGTTCGGCGATGATCGCGAGGTTATCGCCTTGGAAAAAGCGGGCATCCTTCGCCCAGGCAGGCCTGCGGTCATTGGCGATCCAAACCCGCCAAGAAGTCTTGTCAACTTCGCTGCGGAAAAAGGCATAAGCCTGTCATGTCAAGGGCGAGATTTTGGCTATGAACGCACGGGTGACGGTTGGAATTGGTTCTGCCCAGGATTTCGCCTTCAGCATCTGCCCATGCCTGCGATAGCGGGGGAACATCAACTGCTCAACGCTTCTGCCGTGCTCCAGTTGTTGCGCTCGGTTGATCAAAGCATGCCGGTCACCGAGGCGGCCATACGCAACGGTTTGGATGAGGTTAAGCTGGCGGGACGGCTTCAATTTTTCGACGGCACGATCCCAGTCCTAGTGGATGTGGCGCACAACCCGCAAGCGGTGGAATCATTGGCGGATTATTTGCGTACCCGATTTCCCGAACGTCGGGTGCATGCGGTTTTCGCCATCATGAGAGACAAAGATATTGCCGGGGTCATCAACCCCATCAAGCCTTTAGTCGACCGCTGGTATTTGGCCCCCATCCCGCTTGCGCGAGCGGCTTCTGAATCCGAGTTGCGGGCGGTTTTCCGTGAATTGTCCGTCGATCATTTGGAAGGCGGGTTTAACGGGGCGGTTGAAGCATTTGAATTGGCCAAGAGAAACGCACACCAAAGCGAATTGGTCGTGGTGTTTGGCACCTTCCCCTTGGTATCTGAGTTTCTAGCCCATAACCCATGATTGTTGCAGAGGTAATAAAATGGACCAGCAGTTAAAGCAGCGTCTGATCGGAGTGACCATCGTCGTTGCCTTGGTCGTCATCTTCGTCCCCATGCTTTTCGAGAAATCCGATGACAAGGGGAAATTCAGTTCCACAGGGATACCTTCAATCCCTGACGATGTAATGGAAAAAAACATTGAATTGCCAAAGACGGCTGAGGAACTCGCACCCAAGGAAGATGAGGAAAAAAAGCCTGTCGAAAGCGGTTATAGAATCGTGCCGATGAATGACGAACCGCCCCCCAAGCCCAAGCTTGCAGACGAGTCAGCAGCGAAGGCAAAGCCCGGCAGAGAAGTTGATCTGGATAAACCTGTCGTTTCGGATGAGGGAGGGGAAGACCCTCCCGGCCCGGAAAAATCCGACAGGAAAGTGAGAAGGGTAATCCAGCCAGCCGAAACGGTTAGGTTGGCTCCTGTCACCAAGCTTGGTGCTGAAAGGCCGGGGGCTATGGTCAACAAACACCCGGCCCAACCGAAAACCGTCCCAGTAACGAAGAAAATCAAAACGGTGCCCCCTAAGTTGGCGCACCCCGCAACCGAACCGGATGCGGATTTGGATGTGCGGGAAGAACCCGTTCCCGCCCATGTGAAAGCGGAAAACCAAGTGTCGAAGAAGTCCAAAACTTCGCCGGTAACCCCGCCTAGGCAGGGTGATGGCATCGCAGAGCGTAAGCCTGCCGCAATAAAAAAACCGGAAACTGCGAAGACACCCGTCACCCACCCTTCTCCGCCCAAAGAATACAAGCCCAAACCTTACGCCCCCCCACCCGAGACTGATAGGGATTTGGGGGATGAACCCGTTCCCGCACCTGTGAAGCCCGAAACCCAGCAGGTAAGACCCAAGTCAGCGGTTGGGGCTAGCCCGAGGCCAGCAGGGGTTCCGACAAACTCCCAAGCAGCAGCAAAAAAGCCAAATAGTGTCAAGCCGCCTGTACCTGTCCGACCGGGGGTGAAAGCGGAGAAGCCAGAATCTCAGCCGGTGATCAACCCGCAACCCAAACCAAAGGCATCCAAGCCTGTCCCAACGCCTACGCCCCCTGCAAAACCAGCAGACCCGGAAAAGGTGAAACCCCAAACCATGGCGCCTGGCGGATCGTTTTTCCAAGCAGGGGGAGTTTCTCATCTCCCAGGTAGAAGTTAGGATTTTGCCGGTGATTTTCTGGTTAGCCGGTCACAGGGATGCATAAGCCTTGGGTGCATGGTTGAGTGACGTGAAAGCCGTATTTGCCGATTTTATATGGGTGGATTATTGCGTAGTCGGCCTGATTGTTTTATCCGCCCTGATTGGCCTGATTCGAGGGCTGATCCGGGAAGTCTTTTCCTTGGTCATCTGGGGGGCTGCCCTGTGGTTGGGGTTGCATTACAATCACGAGTTTTCCGCCTATTTGGAACATGCTATCCCCATGATCCCGGCACGCCTAGCCGTGTCGTTCTTGGTAATTTTCATTGGCATTCTATTGTTGGGCGGCATGCTGGTTTTCTTGGTTGGGAAATTGGTGGATATTACCGGCATGGGAGGCACAGATCGTTTGGCGGGTCTCCTGTTTGGCGTGGCGCGGGGCGGGTTGATTGTCGCGGTGCTGGTGCTTTTGGCTGGAGTGACCCCGTTCCCGGCCGACCCGTGGTGGAAGCAGTCCAAATTGATTCCCCCTTTCCAATCGCTGGCTTTATGGCTGCGCGACCAAATTCCTTCCGGTCTCGCCGCCCAAGTCAAATTCCCCGAATTAACCCTTAAAAGGTAAAGCGTTATGTGTGGCATTGCTGGCATCGTTTCCAACGAAAACGTCAACCAGGAGCTCTATGAGGCGCTGACGGTGTTGCAGCACCGGGGGCAGGATGCGGCCGGCATCGTCACCTGCGAAGGGGATCGATTTCATATGCGCAAAGATGGCGGGCTGGTGCGCGATGTATTCCATACCCGTCACATGCGCGGCCTGACTGGCTGCATGGGCATTGCCCATGTGCGCTATCCCACCGCCGGCTGCATCAGTTCAGCCGAGGCTCAGCCGTTTTATGTGAACTCACCCTACGGCATTGCGCTGGCGCACAATGGCAACCTCACCAATGCGCCTGCGCTCAAGCATGATCTATTTGTGGAAGACCAGCGCCACATCAACACGGAGTCGGATTCCGAGGTTTTGCTCAATGTCTTCGCCCACGAATTGCAGGAGATTGGCAAACTGCGCATAGACGCGGAGGATGTGTTCAAGGCGGTGGCTGGAGTTCACCGCCGTTGCCGGGGTGCCTACGCGGTGGTCGCGATGGTCACTGGTTTTGGCATTATTGCGTTCCGCGACCCCTTCGGCATACGGCCCCTAGTCTATGGCGAACGATTCACCGACCAGGGGGTGGATTGCATGGTCGCCTCCGAAAGCGTGGCCTTGGATGTCTTGGGTTTTAAACTGGTGCGGGATATTATGCCCGGTGAAGCCATTGTCATCGAGAAAAACGGGACGCTGCATTCCAAGCAGTGCGCAAAAAATCCTGTTTATTCCCCTTGCATTTTCGAGTTTGTCTATTTCGCCCGGCCCGACTCTAAAATCGACGATATTTCCGTTTACAAGGCGAGGATGCGCATGGGCGACAAACTGGCGGATAAAATCATGCGCGAACGGCCCGGGCATGACATCGACGTGGTGATTCCCATCCCCGACACCAGCCGCACGGCGGCGTTGCAATTGGCTACCCGCATTGGTGTCAAATATCGCGAAGGCTTCATCAAAAACCGCTACATAGGCCGGACTTTTATCATGCCCGGCCAGCAGCTGCGGGAGAAATCCGTGCGCCAGAAGCTCAACGCCATCGACTTGGAATTCATGGGCAAGAATGTTTTGCTAGTGGACGACTCCATCGTGCGCGGAACCACCTCGATGCAAATCATCCAAATGGCCCGCGATGCCGGTGCGAAGCAGGTTTACTTCGCTTCGGCCTCGCCGCCGGTGCGTTACCCCAATGTCTATGGCATCGACATGCCGGCGGCGGACGAACTCATCGCCCACAGGCGTAGTGAAGGGGAGATACAAAGGGAGCTGGGCTGCGATTGGCTGATCTACCAAGATTTGCCCGACTTGATTGAATCCGTGCAGCGAGGCAACCCGACTATCACCCGTTTCGACACCTCTTGTTTCAACAACGAATATGTCACAGGAGACATCAACCAAGATTATCTGGACTTTATAGGCGAACTGCGCTCGGACGTAGCCAAGGCGGCATGGGAAGATGACAGCACGGTGTTGGATATGCATAATGCCGGGTAGGCTCATAGGATTTCTGCCCCCTGCGCTAGCGCTTGGGGGCAGAAATCCTAGATTAACCGCGACGTGTAACAGGTTTTACTCTGGTTCACAGTCTCCGGTGTGGGGAAACCGTGTCTGACTGCTCTCACTGCGATTGAAAACACAATGGTTGGAGGATTCAAATGGCAACTGTTACAACAGCATTGATTGAAAAGTTACAGAAACTTCCACCCCAGCGAATAGCACAAGTGGAGGATTTTGTGGAATTTTTATCGACCCGCGAAACCCGGCTCACCGCCAGTCAACGCCTAGGCGAAGCACTGTCAAAATTGGATGCCTTAAACTTGCCACCTTTGACTGAGGCGGAGATCGAAGCTGAGATTCAAGCGTCTAGGCAAGAACGCGCAGCCTTGCGAACTTGAACATGCGAGTCGCTCTTGACACCAACACCCTAGTTTCTGGAGCTATCTCAGCGAATGGCCCTCCTCGCCAATTACTGAATGCAGCAATGGGGCAAGCGTTTGAATTGTGTATCAGCCCTACATTGCTGGCGGAATTGCTAGATGTACTCTCACGCAATAAATTTAGTCAACGCCTCTCCCAAGCCGGTTTGTCGCCGGAAGGGATTGTTGCCGACTTACGGAGTATCGCCACTTTGGTAACACCAACCACTATTCCGCGGGTGATCCAAGATGACCCGGACGACGATCATGTGATAGCTTGCGCAGTGACAGCTAATGCCGATCTAATGGTTTCAGGCGATAAGCACTTGCACAGCTTGGGTGGACACTATCAAGGAATTCGTATTGTCACAGCCGCCGAAGCAGTTAAAATCCTACAATAATCTTGAAGAACTTGATGATGATTTGTAGCCTGAATGCGATGTTTTTCTGGTTCCCACGCTCCAGCGTGGGAACCAGCTAACATGATAATAAATCAGAATCAACGTGATGATGTCGAAGAAAAAAACAGAGTTTGTACAGTGGATACCTTTTGTCCTTGATTCCTTGAGGACGTTAGGTGGGTCCGCCACGCCAAGGGAGGTCACTGAGTCAGTTGCTCTTCTCGCGAAAGTGCCTGAAACCAAGCGGTACGAAAAAAACAAAGGTGGGGCGCTACGTTTTTACAATCAGGTTGCGTGGGCGCGGCAATATCTAGTTTGGGAGGGATTAGTAACTTCACCGAAGCACGGGTTGTGGATGCTGACGGGTAGCGGGCGTGACACCCATCTGACCTATGAAACTGCATATGAGATATTTCACAAATGGGTGAAAATACATGCTGCCCGAAAAGCCGGTAAAAAAAGTGACGACGCAGAAGCAATGGAAACGCTTGAAGAAATAGAAGAACACGGGGAACCGGAAGCTGTCGAAGATATTATTAATTATCGTGAGCAAGTACTTTCCTATCTACAATCCCTCAAACCATCTGCATTTGAGCAATTTTGTGCTGATTTATTGAAGGTACTAGGATTCGAACGGGTTAATGTGTCTGGTGGAGTTGGGGATAAAGGCATTGACGGCGAGGGCTATTTGCCAATGGGGCCATTGACAACGGCTAAAGTCGCCTTCCAATGTAAAAGATATTCCGGGGCAGTTAGTAACTCGGATATTTTGGCATTCATTGGTGCCATCAGAAACCGCGCTGAAAAAGGCTTGTTCTTTACCACAGGTTATTTTACAGCATCGGCCAAGCAAGCCGCACGTGATGGAAACTCAAGTCTAGTGGAATTGATTGATGGCGAACGGTTGGTGGATTTGCTTGAGCAGTATTCTTTTGGTCTTCGAGAAATGAAAACCTTTGAAATGGATTATTCATTTCTACAAAAATATCCTCTTGAAGGAGCGCAGCGAAACGAAAAATAGTTTTTTTGCTAGTTTTCAGGTTCCCACGCTCCAGCGTGGGAACCGGCATTGACCGCTCCTGCGGTCAGGCGGTGTGCATTGGCATTCCCACGCTGGGGCGCTCACGTTGTACACAAGTGTAAGAGGTCCGTCATTCCGGCATGGATGACGGAATCCAGTCACAAGTATGGAGAAGGCCGTCATTTCGGCATGGATGCCGAATTAACCTATAGAGTGAAATATGATTGACAATCTGAAGGTTGAAAATTCAAGAGTATTAATAAATAACCTAAAAATACAAAACTTCAGGATATTGCAAGACTTTGAAGTTCGAAAACTAGGTCGGATTAACCTCATTGTGGGAAAAAACAATAGTGGAAAAAGTACTGTATTAGAAGCATTGAGAATTTTTGCTGGCCGTGCTAACCCTATATTGCTTGAACAAATCGCGACCGAACATGATGAAAAAGGTCGTATAACTAATAATGAATCTATGGATAAGATTGCAGATTTACCATTTAAGAATTTTTTCACGGGTAGAGTTTTTCCTATAACTGATGATATTAAAATATACATTGGTGAAACTGATCCTGTTGAAAACCGATTTTTAGAAATCTCTCATAGATATTTTGAAGAATACGAAGTAGAGGAAAAACAAGATAATGGACAAAGTATATTCCGCACTAAGAGCAAAATCATATCTAAAAATGAAATACATAATATACAAAGTAATTATTTAGAACAGTTTTTAGTAATAGAAAATAGTGGAACAAAAGGCTTAGGATTTATTGAATTGGACGACTCTATGCCTGGAAGATTAAGAAATGCTTATTGGGATTCTATTGACAATATCCCATACAGTTTTGTTCCTACTCAATTTGTTTCTGTCGATGACTTGGCAGACATCTGGGATAATATACTTTTTTCAGATTACGCATCTTCCGTCAAACAAGGTTTGGCAATCATAGCAGAAGATTTTGAGGATTTGGGCTTCGTAAAGAGTGAGTCAGTTATCGGAATGGGGCTTTCACAGTGGGGTAGAGGGATGCCTAAGCTTAGATCACAATTCAGGAGAACCTGCAAAGTCAAACTAAAAAATCAAAATCTTGCTGTTCCCCTCAATAGCTTGGGAGATGGCATGTTGAGAGTGCTTCAGTTGATGCTCAAAATCTTTCCCGCCAAGGGTGGATTTTTGCTCATTGATGAATTTGAAAACGGTCTGCATTACACCATTCAGGAGAAGGTATGGCGGTTGATTTTTGACTTGGCGGAGAAACTTGATATTCAGGTTTTCGCTACAACCCATAGTTGGGACTGTATTGAAAGCTTTGCCAAAGTAGCCGTGGAGCGTACCGATGTTGAAGGTGTCCTATTCCGTGTTGGGCGTAGTATCAAGACAAGTGACCAAGGAAAAGTGATTGCCACTGTTTTTGAAGAAGACAAGCTTTTTAGTATCACTCAAGCTGAGGTGGAAGTCCGCTAACTATCATGGCTCACCAAGAAAAAAAACTTCTAGTCGAGGGTGAAACGGATCGCAGCTTTTTCCAAGCTTGTCTGCGAGAAGCAGGAATTATCGATGAAGTAGGCGTATGTCCGCCTACTGATTATAAAGCTTTAGGATCTGGAAAAGGGAATGCTTTGCATATTCTACCCATGCTAATTACTAACTTAGCCGATGGTACTTTATCGCGACTCGCATTAATAGTGGATGCTGATTTTACTGAAACATATTCTGGTTTCTCAGAAACTTGGAGGAAGATCACAGGAATATTGCGAGAGTCAGGATATTGTATACCGGAAAATCCTCCTACATCTACAAATGGTTTTATATTCACCCATACCGATGGCTTACCCGATTTTGGTTTGTGGATTATGCCAAACAATACAAAGGATGGCATGCTTGAGGATTTTATTAAAGCCTCTATTGTCTGTACAGAAAAACCCTTGCTAGCACACGCCCTAACAACAGTTAATAGCTTGCCCAATCGCAAATTCAAAGATATTCATCTTAGCAAAGCTGAAATTGCAACTTGGATGGCATGGCAGACTATCCCAGGACAATCCATTGCTGGTGCAGTTGGTGGTAAGTTACTGGACTTTCAAACAGGTCAAGCCAAGCAGTTTTTAGATTGGTTGAAGAAAGTTTATACATGATGGAGTAATACGCTGGTTCCCACGCTCCAGCGTCAAAGCCATTAACTTAAGCCGTTCGTGGTGAGCCTGTCGAACCATGAACGGCTTAAACACCAATGAGTTGGATTTTCCGTTCACCCTTCGACAAGCTCAGGGCGAACGGAAAAATCGTTAAGTTAATGGCTTTGACGCTCCAGCGTGGGAACCGTCATAGACCGCTCCTGCGGTCACGCGGCCTAGGAGCGCCGCCATTGGCATTCCCACGCTGGAGCGTGGGAACGAGATTAAAGAGAGATAATATTCTATTCCATGTAACACTTGAACAAGCCGAAGACGGTTGGATCGTAGCCGAATGCCCCGCACTGCCGGGTTGCGTTTCCCAAGGAAAAGACGAAAAAGAAGCCTTGGAAAATATAAAGGAGGCGATGACTGCTTGGCTTTGGGCGGAAGACCAGAAGGCAATCGCCAAATACACAAGTGTTGAAAGCCCGTCATTCCGGCATGAATTATCGGCTGCGCCCCGAAATAAAAGGCAAAGAAAGCCTCACGCAACGACGCAAAGGCGCAACGCAGTGTGCTCTTCGTTGCGCCTTTGCGTCGTTGCGTGAAACATCTTCTTCCTGTTTGGGAGATAGGATGCCCGTGTTCCTAGGGTTTGCCCAACACCCGAATCAAGCACTTGGGATTTATCTGGTTTCTAACATTGCACATTATAAATACTTGGAATATTGAATAACAAATGGGCAATCACGGCAAACTCTTAGAAACAATCCTTCGTGGGTCATCAGACGCCAACATTGCATTTGATGATATTCGTGCTCTGTTAGTTTTCCTTGGTTTGGCATTCCCACGCTGGAGCACTCATCGTTATACACAAGTCGTTGCGGGAGCAGCAGAACCCCGAAGGGGTTCAAGCTATTAGCCGGGGGTTGAGCGAAGCGACACCCCCGGACGGCAAACCGAATAAAACATCGACCCCGGAGGGGTCGTAGTCTTTTCGGCGCGGCCTTAGGATACTACCGGTCTGAACCTAGCATTTGTAGCGTTTTTGGAAGAGCGCCTAGGTTCATGGGCCGATTGCTGCGACCCCTCCGGGGTCGTGGGTTTTTTTTCCGCATTATCCGGGGGTGTCGCTTCGCTCAACCCCCGGCTAATGGCTGGCAACCCTCCGGGTTGCAATAGCTCGACATTTTTGGCTCGGCGGGACTTGTGTATAACGATGAGCGCTGGAGCATGGGAACGAGACAAATATTCAACGCGAGGAAACAAGGCAAAACCGTATCAGGTGAAGCAGATTCGTGAAGTTATCCTGAAATATCATTTGACAGGTGAATGACTATGTACAAATATGAAACCATCATCTATTGGAGCAACGAAGATCAAGCCTTTATAGCGGATGTACCGGAGCTACCGGGCTGCATGGCTCACGGATCAACTCCTAACGAAGCATTGGCAAATGCTCAGGAAGCCATAGTGCTTTGGCTAGACACAGCAAGCGAATTTGGAGATCCAATTCCAGAACCTAAAGGGCGACGCCTCGCTTATGCATAATAATTGCATGATGGTATCCTATAATGCATTATTAATTGATGCGGTGTTTAAATGACTATGCAGTTGAAACGTTCCATTGAAACCGTCAAATCTCCACATTTAGTTATAGATTTGCCTGATTCTTTCATTAACCGTCGCGTGGAAGTATTAGTATTCACGTTAGACGAACCAGATGCTGGTCAACCTGTCCGCCGTCGTATACCTCCTCCACAGTTTGCTGGGAAGGTTAAAGAATTAGGTGATGTAATGTCTTCAGCACCGCCATCAGATTGGGGCATTGACGAATGATTCTTCTTGATACCCACATTTGGCATTGGTGGGTTAATCAAATTCCTAGAAAGCTCACTCACGCAACTATTAAGCTGATTGAGGAATCCACTGAGGTTGGCGTATCCGCAATATCGTGCTTTGAAGGTGTTAAGGCAGTGGCTTTGCCGGAGCATCATAAAGACCCGCAAGACCGCATAATAATAGCCACTGCTTTACAGTATAAAGCCAACTTGATCAGCTTCGACACCCAGTTCCCACTTTATCAGGAATTGGATGGCTGTTTGATAAATAAAAACCTATAAATAAAACCCACCATGAACGAAACCAATTGGAACGACTATGGTCCGGAAACCCAGGCCATCCGCGCCGGGCAACGGCGTACCCACGAACAGGAACATAGCGACCCGATTTTCCTCACGTCCAGCTATGTCTTCAACAGCGCCGCTGAGGCCGCCGCCCGGTTCTCCGGGAAGGAACCCGGCAATATCTACTCACGCTTCACCAATCCCACTGTTCGCGCCTTCGAGCAACGCCTGGCGATTATGGAAGGCGGCGAGCGTTGCATTGCCGTGGCATCGGGCATGGCGGCGATTGCAGCCGTCGGCTTCGGTTTGCTCAAGGCGGGTGACCATGTGGTGTGTTCGCGGGGCGTGTTCGGTAACACCGTATTGCTGTTCCAGAATTATTTCGCCAAGTTCGGTGTCGCCACCACCTTTGTCGATTTGACCGATTACGCGGCTTGGCAACAGGCTATACGCCCGGAAACCCGGTTTTTATTGGTGGAAACGCCTTCCAATCCATTGACCCAAATTGCCGATATCGCCCAATTGGCGGAAATAGCCCACAATACGGGTGTGTTATTAGTGGTGGACAATTGCTTCCTGACCCCGGCTTTGCAAAAGCCCTTGGCGTTGGGTGCGGACATCGTGATCCATTCCGCCACCAAATATCTGGACGGGCAGGGGCGTTGCGTGGGCGGGGCTATTGTCGGGGGGCTGGAATTGCTGGACAAAGAGATTTATCCTTATCTCCGCACGGGTGGCCCGACCATGAGCCCTTTCAATGCCTGGATATTCCTTAAGGGCTTGGAAACCTTAGGGGTTAGAATGCGCGCCCATGGCGAAAACGCCTTGGCTTTGGCGCAATGGTTGGAAGCCCAATCATGGATCGATAAGGTGTATTATCCGGGCTTGCCTTCCCATCCCCAACATGAGCTGTCGCAAAGGCAGCAAAAATCCGGCGGGGGCATCGTCAGTTTTGAGGTGAAGGGTGGCAAGGAAGCGGCTTGGCGCTTGATTGATGCGACACAGATGCTGTCAATCACCGCGAATTTAGGCGACACCAAGACGACGATCACGCATCCCGCCACGACCACCCATGGGCGTTTGACGGAGCAAGAACGCGCCGCCGCCGGCATTGGCGATGGTTTGGTTCGCATCGCGGTGGGATTGGAAGACATCGACGATATAAAAAACGATTTGCTGCGGGCGTTCCGTTAAAATCGACATCAGTTAATCACTGTTGTTACGCACGGATGTGGAAGCTGCATGAGACAATGATTTATAGCCTAATCATGACGGAGCGTCGAAGCTTGCTTTGACAGACAAAGCAAGCTTTGTCACTCCAATTTCAAGTCAAAGCAAGCTTTGACGCTCCGGCTATAGGCCGATGCATAACATTATATTAAAAGTGGAAGATCATGAAAGTCACAGTATTTGGTTCCGGTTATGTGGGCTTGGTCACGGGTGCATGTTTGGCCGAGGTGGGCAACGAAGTGCTGTGCATCGACGTGGATGCGGGCAAGATAGAGCGGTTGAATCGTGGCGAAGTGCCGATTCACGAACCCGGCTTGGATGCAATCATCCACCGCAACATGGCATCCAAGCGTCTTCAATTCACCACGGACATTGATAAGGCGGTCGAGCATGGCTTATTCCAATTCATCGCCGTTGGCACACCTCCTGACGAGGATGGTTCCGCCGATTTGCAATATGTGTTGGCGGTGGCTCGTAGCATCGGCCAAAGATTGAAGGGATACCGGGTCGTCGTCAACAAGTCAACCGTCCCGGTGGGCACTGCCGATAAAGTCCGCGAGACCCTATTCGCGGCGCAAAAGGAGCGGGGCAGTGCCGTGGAATTCGATGTCGTCTCCAATCCAGAATTCCTCAAGGAAGGGGCTGCCATTGATGACTTTATGAAGCCCGACCGTATTGTGGTCGGCACCGACAACCCCAGGACGACCGAATTATTGCGCGCCCTTTACGCGCCGTTCAACCGCAGCCATGACCGGATGATCTGCATTGACATCCGCTCCGCCGAGTTGACCAAGTACGCTGCCAATGCGATGCTCGCCACCAAGATTAGCTTTATGAACGAACTGGCCAATTTGGCCGAACGACTGGGCGCGGATATTGAGAAAGTACGCATCGGCATCGGTTCCGATCCGCGCATTGGCTATCATTTCATCTATCCCGGATGCGGCTACGGCGGTTCCTGCTTCCCCAAGGATGTCAAGGCGTTGGAGCGCACCGCCAGGGATGTGGGTTATGCGGCGGAATTGTTGCAAGCGGTTGAGGGCGTCAATAACCGGCAGAAAATGCATCTGTTTGAAAAAATAAAGTCCTATTTTGACGGAAACCTAAATGGCAGAACCATCGCCCTTTGGGGCTTGGCGTTCAAGCCCAACACCGACGACATGCGCGACGCGCCGAGCAGGGTATTGATGGAGGCTTTGTGGGCGGATGGAGCGTCGATTCGCGCTTTTGATCCAGTGGCTATGAGTGAAGCCCAGCGTCTTTATGGGGAACGCCCGGATTTGACGCTATGCGATAGTCCAGACTCGGCTTTGCAGGATGCCGATGGATTGGCGATTGTGACCGAATGGAATTTGTTCAGGAGCCCGGATTTTGCGAAAATCAAAGCAACGCTGTCCCATCCGGCAATCTTCGATGGCCGCAACTTGTATGACCCGGCTAGGATGGCGGCGGAGGGTTTTGATTATTACTCCATAGGACGGGGATAAACTGGGCATAAACGGAGAAAAAACGATGATCAATAGAACCCGGCTTACCGGGATGGAAACCCGCGAAACTATACGGATAGTCAGGCTCGGCATTTTTTTTGTAATAGCCGCTTTGCTGTTGGGATGCGCCGCGCTGAGATTGCATTCCCCGCCCCCGCGCAAGTATGAATCCATGGTGCAGATATCGGGCATGCCCGGAGTGCGGGCTTGGGGTGACGAGTTCAGCCCGGTTTTCCAAAAGGACGCGATTGATTCCAAGGCACAGGAAAAGCGCAGTGGCCTATACGAGGAAGGGGGTACGGTCAATATACTGGCGATTTCGGGTGGTGGCGGTGACGGGGCCTTCGGGGCTGGACTATTATGTGGTTGGACTACAGCCGGCACACGTCCCAGTTTCAAGCTGGTCACCGGTGTTAGCACGGGTGCGTTGACGGCCCCCTTCGCTTTCCTTGGTGCCGCCTATGACGGGAAGTTGAAAGAGGTGTACACGACGATCACTTCAAGTGACATCTTTATGATGAAGTCGCTGCTCGCGATATTCTTTTCGGATGCCATCGGCCTGAATGATCCACTGGCCAATCTTACCGCCAGAATTGTCGATGAACAGATGTTGAAGGATGTGGCAGCCGAGCATTTGAAAGGCCGCAGGCTTTATATCAGCACGACGGCGCTTGATGCCCAAAGGCCCGTGGTTTGGAACATGGGTGCCATCGCCGCTTCAGGCCATCCGCTGGCGCTTGAGCTGTTTCGCCAAGTGATGATTGCCTCCGCCGCCGTGCCGGTGGCATTCCCTCCCGTTTATTTTCCTGTCGAAGCCAGCGGCCAGCGCTTTGACGAAATGCATGTCGATGGCGGGGTGACCAACCAAGTGTTCCTCTACGGCCCAATGCTGGACCCAATGAAGTTTCGGACAGACCCCAACAAACCGCCAAGCCGCAGGGCTCGCGTTTACATCATCCGCAACACCCAAATCAAGCCCGACTGGCAGGAGGTGAGGCCGCGGCTAGGTGCCATCGGACCTCGCTCCGTGTCTTCTTTGATCAAAGCTCAAGGCAGCGGTGATCTGTTCCGCATTTTTGCCACCACCCAGCGGGACAATCTTGATTTCAACTTGGCATTTATTCCCGATGCCTTGGACACCAACCGGGAAGACGAGTTTGACAATAGGGTGATGAATCTTCTGTTCGATACGGGTTACAAACTAGCCAAAATTGGTTATCATTGGAAGAAGTCCCCGCCGGGTTTCTTTCCGGTGAATAGCGAGGAAAACCGAGACGGTTCACCCTTGACAGGAACGGCGGCGGGTAAGCATTGGTGAAAGTCATAATCCAACCCTTTACACAACTTAAGAGGAGTACACTGATGAAATTGATACGTTCTTTCTGTTTTTATGGCCTGTTGGTCGCAGTGCCTATCTTTGCCAACCCCGCGTGGGCTGTGGAACCGATTATTTTTGAAATACGCAATAATGCCGACCTCGTCGCGCTGTGTTCAGCGCAGCCGAGTGATGCGAATTATGTCGCGGCCATCCACTTCTGCCATGGCTTTGGGGTGGGTTTCGCCCGCTATCATGATGCACTGAAGGAAGGGAAGGACTTTTCGCCCGTGTTCTGCATTCCTGAGACGTCCACTCGCAACCAGGTCATTGGCGAATATGTGCGTTATTCCAAGGCACACCCTGAATACGATAAGGATACGGTGGGCGATGTGGTCACCAAGTTCTTGGTCGATACCTATCCTTGCAAGGCAAAGACGAAATAAGCTGCCGGATAAGACCGAATCTCAAAAAAAAGGTGCATGTCATGAAAAAGTCAAATTCAAATAAAGCGTTTAAATCATCGGTGGTTATCTTCGCGGTGCTGGTCTTCGGAGGCTGCGCGGGAATGTCCGATACCCAGCAACGCACGGCGACGGGTGCGTTGGGCGGTGCCGCGGGCGGTGCCTTGATCGGTGCCCTCGCGGGCAACGCCGGCATGGGGGCGGCGATAGGCGCGGGTGTCGGTGGCTTGGGGGGGTTTGCTTATGGCAGACACCAACAAGCCGTCAATAATGCTTTTCAGCAGGGACAACAAAACCCGGTAAGGCCACCTCAGTAAGCGGATTGTCAATCACATTAAGAAGGGATTAAGACGTAGGGGCGGGTTCGGAACCCATCCCTGCTTTTTATTCCCTTTTCCCTAACCATCCGGGTATTCCACCGACTGCGCCTTGATCAAGCAATAGACACCATCGCCCTCGCGCAGATTCAAGTCCCCCACCGTCTTGCCGTTGACTTCCGCGACAACCACCACGCCCGCATCGATTTCGACCAGTGCGCCGTGGCGGCGTGAAATAATGCGCAATATCCTTCCCGGCAATTGGTTTTGGATGGTGATGCCTTCAATGCGTTGCCTGGACAAGGCGATTTGCGCCGCACGGACACTGACGATAGCTGTTTTTCCCTCGCTGGCAAGGGCGGGCGGAAGGATTATGCGCTGTTTTCCCAATGCCGCGACGCTGAACCCGTGTTGCCGGTTATTTTCCAAAATAGTGACTTCCCACACATTGCGCAGATCCAGGCCGTCGGCGAGTTCGGTGGAATCTGCCTTGGCCAGTGCGTCCAGGCAGGAACCGTGGCCTACTATCTGGCCATGATCGACCAGCGTCACCGTTTGGGTGAGGTAAAGGATCTCATCCAAAGCATGGCTGACGTACAGCATAGGAATCCCCACATCGCGGACGCGGCGCAAGAAGGGCAGGATTTGCCTTTTCAGCCGCCCGTCCAATGCCGCCAAGGGTTCGTCGAGCAGCAGCAATTGCGGGCTATACAGCAAAGCCCGGCCCAAGGCGACGCGCTGCTTCTCCCCGCCAGACAATTGACCTGGGCGGCGTTCCAACAGCGGGCCAATCTCCAGCAACTCCACCACCGGACCCAGTTCGAAGCGGCGTTGGGTAGGCTTAAGCCTTCGGTAGCCATAAAGAAGATTGTTTAGCACCGACAGATGCGGGAACAATTGCGCGTCTTGAAACACCAAGCCAATATGCCGTTTATGCGGCGGGGTGAATTGTTTCTTGGCGACATCGAAAAAGATTTCACCGTTTAACTTCATATGACCGCTGTCGGGCTTCACCAAGCCGGCGATGCAATGCAACAGGGTGGTTTTCCCCGAACCCGAATGGCCGAACACCCCGCTGACCGGCTCGGTAATGCGAACCGCCATTTCCACCGGGAAACTGCCGCGTTGCAGCCGGATGTCGATGTTTAAGTCGAGCATGATTTTATTTCATGCCCAGCCGGCGCTCGACGTGCCGCGCCAGCCAATCGTTCGCCAGCAAGGCTCCAAAAGCGAGGACAAGAGAAAGTATGATTAGGCGTAGCGCCATATCCTCCCCATCGGGCAGGTTCTTCGCTGTGTAAATGGCAAGGGGCAGGGTGCGGGTCTCGCCTTCGATATTGCCGACAAAGGTGATGGTCGCGCCGAACTCGCCCAAGCTACGGCTAAATGCGAGCAGCGTACCGGACAATATGCCCGGCAAGGCCAAAGGCAAGGTGACTGTGAAAAAAACCGACCAGGGATTGGCCCCCAGAGTGCGGGCGGCGTCTTCCAGTTGTGAACCGATCAGTTTGAAAGACAAACGCACCGGGCCAAGCATCAACGGAAAGGACATCACCGCCGCCGCCAATGTCGCACCCTTCCAGTTGAAAGCCAAGGAAAACCCCCAATGCTCGTTTAGCCAGCGCCCAATCCCACCTTGATTGCCGAAAGACATCAGCAACAGATAACCCGGCACCGGGGGCGGTAGCACCAGCGGAAGATGAAACAGCGCATCGACCAAAGGTTTGCCGAAAAATTGTTTCCGTGCCAGCACCCAACCCATCGCAATCGCCAAAGGGCAACTCAGCATGGTCGCCCAGGCGGAGACTTTGGCGGAAAGATACAGGGCGGAGATTTCTTCGGGGGTTAAAGTCATGTTCAAAGGTTCCATGTAGGGGTGGGTTTAGATCCCGCCCCCACGGATATTCCACGATTGATTTGACAATCGAATCATAAGCAAGGCCAGGTAGTGTGCAATCTTACTTCACTGATGTTACGCAGGGAGCGCCAAAGTTTGCTTTGGCACGGATTGGGGTTGGAGCGCCAAAGCCTGCTTTGGCAACGTATCCGTCGAGGCTTCGCCTTGATGTCAAAGCAAGCTTTGACGCTCCAGCCATAAGTCCATGCGTAACATCAGTTACTTCAATAGCTTGAATCCATATCCGGCAAATAGCTTGCCTGAGCTTTGTAGATAGTCAAAAAATGCCTTTGCCTCGCCCGATTGAGTTACTAAAGCCGCAGGATAAATGATAGGGGCGTGGAGTCCGTCGGGAAAACGGGCGACGGTTTCCACCTTATTGCTGATTCTTGCATCCGTTGCGTAGGCGATGCCTATGCATTCCCCCCGCCCGACCAAGTCCAGTGCGGCGCGTACATCATCGGTGCCCACCACCCGCCCTTTGATGGCATCCCACCAACCCAGCTTGACCAAGGCTTCTTTGGCGTAGATGCCCACCGGCACCGATTCGGTTTGCCCGGTGCAGAGTTTGCCTTTGAAGGCATTTCCAAAATCAAAGTCGTTTTCCAATCGAACGTGGAAACCCTTGCCTTTGGGTGCAATCAGCACCAGTGTGTTCCCCACCAAGTTGAAGCGGGAATGGCGATCAATTTTCCCCTTGCCATCCAGATAATCCATCCATTTGTTGTCAGCCGAAATGAACAAATCAGCGGGCGCACCCGCCTCGATTTGCTTGGCCAATGCCCCCGATGCGGCGAAAGAGAATTTGATTTTCACGTCATGGCTGGCTTCGTAAGCCTTGGCAAGTTCGTTCAACACGTTGGTCAGGCTGGCCGCAGCATAGACCGTCACCTCGCCCGCCAGAGTGGCATTGCAAGCCAAGAGCAGAGGCAAGGCGGCGAGCAGCTTGAATAAGCGGAAAGGGTGTTTCGTCATGGCGGGATTCTCTGGGTAAGGAAGCAATATAAGCGTTGGCATGTCGGTGAGGTGGCGTTTGGTTTTCGTGATGGCAGGTGGTTTGGTGCTTGCCTTGGATTATCCACACCCCCCAACGACCACCCGGACCTTTTTCTTGGCGCTGAAATAACCCTCTTCCGATTTAACCATGGCGATGATATCGCAGCTTTCGTTCATCTTGATGCGTAGGGATACGAAGGGATCCAAGCTTTTGTCCAAGTCGAAACGGGCCGCCAACAGGGTGGGGTTTTTTTCCACAAACACCCATATCGTTTCCACGTTGGCGAGTTCGCTTTCGATGGTGACCGGCACAATTGCCCCGTCCTCGGCTATGTCGGGTGCTTCAAGCTTGATAAGATCGCTTGCGGATGGGTTTTGCCCACCCGATTCCTGCTCCATGGCAGCAGCCAGTTTGCTGGCACTTGCAGCTTTTGGGGCGGTTGCCCGGGGCCAGCCCAAACCAGAAAAACCAGATAAAAAAAGTGCGAGCATGGCATTTAGGAATGATCTTCTTGCATGAGTCATTGTCTTTAACTTCCGGGTGGGTTTAAATCAACATGCCTTGGATTCAACCCCAAATAGGAGTGACATGTCAAATATAAAAATAAAGATAAAGCCCCTGGAATCTGCCTTCTTGCTCCGCATCCTAATCGACCACCCCATGGAAACCGGGCGCAGACAGGATAAAGACAGCGGTGAAATCATCCCCGCCCATTACATCCTGGAAGTCAAAATAGAACATAATGGCAAGCTTGTCGCAAGTTGCCAGTTTGGCACGGCAGTGTCACGCGACCCTTATCTTTCATTCCGGCTGAGGGAGGCCAAGCCGGGCGACAGAATCAAGGTCGGATGGGTTGACAGCCTGGGTAAGGGTGATAGCGAGGAAACGCAAATTCCCTGAGTGCCTCTCTCTGGGGACGTATTCAAGCCTTTCACTCGCAAATTAAGTACAATAGAAAAAAATTTAAAGATAAACCGTATAAACGGCAGTTCCGGCAGAGGCGCACCCGTGAAATTCACTTGCCCATCCTAAACACTCTCAAGCTAGGGAGGGAAGTTCTCTTCCAATTAAAACGGGCGGGGAAAATGAATCGGCTTTTTTTGCCTAGCCCGGATTTTCCACCATCTATCCCGTGAGAGGTACTGTGATGTCTTGGAATGAATTGAAATTTGTCAAACCCGACGAGCAAACGCTGAAGAAAAGACTGGATGAGAAGCAATTTGAGGTGACCCAACGCTGCGGTACCGAACCGCCTTTCCACAACGCCTATTGGGATAACCACCGTCCAGGCATTTATGTGGATGCGGTTTCTGGCGAACCGTTGTTCAGTTCCTTGGACAAATTCGATTCCGGCACGGGGTGGCCCAGTTTTCATAGCCCGCTGGAACCGGAAAATGTCGTTGAGAAGCGGGATTTCACCCATTTCATGATCCGCACCGAGGTCCGCAGCCAACAGGCCGATTCCCATCTCGGCCATGTGTTTGCAGACGGCCCGGTCCCTGGCGGAAAACGCTATTGCATCAATTCGGCTGCGCTGAGATTCATTCCAAAAGAAGAAATGGAGGAAGCCGGATACGGCAAATATCTCCATTTATTTAAACAATCGTAAACATCCTATTAATTTATATGACTGACCAAGCACTGGGGAAAGCAAATTTGATTATCGGCAATGTTAAAGGCATCAGCAAATCGGCGCGTACCATCTTGGCCGAACATGGCATTTTTTCTGTTGAGGAATTGGCCGTTGCCGACATGGAGCAGTTGCAAAAGATTCCAGGCTTTTCCGCACAGAAAGCGGAGCGGATGATCCGAGCTGCCAAGCATCTCGTCGGCGATATGGAAAAGGACAACAGCGCCATGCAGTTGCAGGCCAAGGGCAATCAGCCTATGGCAGAAGAGTCCAACAAGACCGGCGAAGTCGACCTGGACGACCCGAGGTTTTACCTGAATCGCGAATTGAGCCTGCTCGAATTTAATTGGCGGGTGTTGGAGCAAGCCAAGGACAAAGGGACGCCGCTGTTGGAACGGCTCAATTTTCTTTGCATCTCCTGCTCGAATCTGGATGAATTTTTTGAGGTCCGAGTCGCTGGCTTGATCCAGATGGCCGAATTGGGCGCGGCCCGAAACGAGCCGGATAGCCTGAGTCCAGGCGAAGCATTGGCCACCATCAACCAACGCGCCCATGAATTGGTGGCGGAGCAATACCGGGTGTTGAATGAAGTCATGCTGCCTAGCTTGGTGGAGCAAAACATCCGCTTCATCCGCCGTACCGAGTGGAATGATTCCCAGCGGGCTTGGCTGAAGATTTATTTTGAAGAGGAACTGCTGCCCATCTTAAGCCCGATGGGTTTGGACCCGGCACATCCCTTTCCTCGCATTCTCAACAAGAGCTTGAATTTCATCATTTCCCTATCCGGTAAGGATGCCTTCGGGCGTGACCTTGAGCTGGCAATCCTCCAAGCGCCACGCGCACTGCCGCGAATCATCCAATTGCCGCATGGCGAAACCGATAGCGGCCCGCACGATTTTGTGTTTCTCTCTTCCATCATCCATGCTTTCGCCGACCATTTGTTTCATGGGATGAAAATTCGCGCCTGCAACCAGTTCCGTGTCACCCGCAACAGCGACATGTATTTGGACGAGGAGGAAATAGACGATTTGTTACATGCGGTGGAAGGGGAGCTGACCAGCCGTAACTACGGCGATGAGGTGCGCCTGGAAGTGACCGACAATTGCCCCGATAAATTAATCGGATTTTTGCTTTCCCAGTTCGGCCTGACCGAGGACCGCCTGTATAAAGTCCACGGCCCGGTAAACCTAAACCGATCCCGCGAGGTTTACGACCTCATCGACCGCCCCGACCTGAAATACCCGCAGTTTGTCGCAGGCTTGCCCCGGCAATTCGCCGGCTACAAGGACGATATTTTCGAAGTCATGCGCAAGCAAGACATATTGTTGCATCAGCCTTACGAATCGTTTGGCCCGGTGATTGAACTGATTCGGCAGGCGGCGGACGACCCGCATGTGGTTGCCATCAAACAGACGCTTTACCGCATGGGGTCAAACTCGCCTATCGTCGAAGCTTTGATCAGAGCGGCACGCGAGGGAAAAGAAGTCATGGTGGTGGTGGAGCTATTGGCCCGCTTTGATGAAAAGGCCAACATATCCCAGGCCCACCGCCTGCAGGAGGCCGGGGTGCAAGTGGTGTACGGCATTGTCGGCTACAAGACCCACGCCAAGATGATGTTGATCCTGCGTCGCGAGGGCAAGCAACTGCGCTATTACACCCATCTTGGCACGGGCAACTATCATTCGAAAACCGCAAGGCTTTACACCGATTACAGCTTGTTCAGCAGCGACAAAGAGTTGGGCGAGGATGTGCGCCGGGTATTTGTGCAACTGACCAGCTTGGGGAAAATGAGCCGGCTGGACAAGCTGCTGCAATCACCGTTCACCCTGCATACCGCGCTGATCAAGAAAATCGGGCGGGAAACCGAGCATGCCAAAAAAGGGCTGCCTGCGCGGATCATCATCAAAGTCAACTCGGTCAACGAACCCCAATTGATTCGCGCCCTTTACAGCGCCTCCATGGCCGGGGTGAAGATCGTATTGATCGTGCGCGGCATCTGTTGTCTGCGGCCTGGTGTTCCGGGGGTTTCGGAAAATATCCAGGTGCGCTCCATCATCGGGCGCTTCCTTGAACACAGCCGGGTCTTCTGGTTTGAAAATGGCGGTGAACCAGAAGTGTTTTGCGCCAGCGCCGATTTTATGAAACGCAACATGTTCCGCCGCGTGGAAAGCTGCTTCCCGGTTGAAAACAAAAAGCTAGCCGATAGAATCCGTGGCGATTTGGAGATTTATGTGAAAGACAACACCCAAGCGTGGCTGTTGCAAGCGGATGGGACCTATTTCCGTGCCACCCCCAAGCCAGGCGAACTGGCAATCCGCGCCCAAACGGCATTGCTGGAGCAGTTGGCGGAAATGGCGTAGATTCTTCAAAGGGTATCGGAGTTAGGTGATTTCCAATAATGAACCCACCAAAAGAATCGTCCACGAAAGACACGAAAGGCACGAACAAATCTTGCTTTTGTTCGTGCTTTTCGTGTCTTTCGTGGACTCTATTTTTTAAGCCAGTAGGTCAGCGACCCTTTACCGATAACGAAATCTTAATCAGTGCGTCGCATCAATTACCTCACAATCGTCTCGCCCCTCGCCAACCTCGGCAATTGCCCACCCAAGCCCATCGCGTATTTCATCGCCAGCTTCTTTGCCGGCGCAATGCGTTCGGCCAACCCCAAGCCAATGTTGCGGAGCAGTTTCAGCGGCAGTTGGGAATTGCCGAAGACGCGGTAGAACATGTCCATGCCCGTCATCATCAGCAGATTGTTCTGGCGGCGCATCTTTTCATATTCCTGCAAAACGGGGGTCGCGCCGAGATCCTTTGAGCCTTTTTTCGCGGCAACCAACACCTGCGCCAGCGCGGCGGCATCTAGCAAGCCGATGTTGACGCCTTGGCCCGCCAGCGGATGAATCATGTGTGCGGCATCGCCGATGAGCGCCACGCCCTCTTTGACATAGCTTTGGGCATGTTGGCGACGGAGCGGGAAACTTCCACGCGAAACAATCCGGGTGATTTCGCCTAAAACCGGCGGAAACGTCGCCAGCAGGGCTTGCAATAATTCTTCGTCCGGCAGGGCTTTCAAGCGCTTGACCTCTTCCGGTGTGTTATACCAGACCAAGGACGCATTGGTCCCGTCCAAAGGCAGGAAGGCCAGTGGCCCGGTGGGGGTGAACTTCTGCCAAGTGATGTCCTGTTGGGCGTAGCCGGTCTCAACCGTCAACACCAAGGCGTGTTGCGCATAATCCCAAGTATGCACACCCATGCCGGCCGCTTGGCGCACTCGGGAAAACCCGCCGTCAGCCGCCACCAGCAAGCGCCCGGTGATGGTACGACCATCCTCAAGCCGCACACTGGACTGCCCCGCCATGTAATCAATGGATTGTGTTTTCACCGGGCATAAAAAATCGACATTGTCGAACGCTTGCAAGCGATCCAGCAAAGCCAACTGGATAACACGGTTTTCGACGATATAGCCCAGCACGGATTCATTGATGTCTTCGCTGCGGAATTCGACATCGCCCCTGTCCTCCCAAACCCTCATCCGCCGGAACGGGCAAAAGCGCCTTGACGCAATGCCCTGCCAGGCACCAATGGTCTTGAGGATGTTGGCCGAGGCGATGCTGACCGCCGAAACGCGCAGGTCATGCGCTTGCGAGGGATCGAAAGCCGGTGGTGGCGCATCTTCCAGCACGGCCACCCGCAACGGGCTGCCCCCCAAGCCACAACCCAGGGTCGCCCCAACCATGCCGCCGCCGACGATGACCACATCATAATGTTCATGCATATCTTCAATGCCTCTAGTCGATATTATCAATTTTAAGGTGTGAATGATAAAGCATAAGTCGCGGTTGAACCTATGCCAAGAAGCATGAAACGTCATTTTCTTTGTCTGTTGCGTTGTCAGTCCAGTCGCAGAGGGTGCGCGATTCGTCAATGCATCAGAATATCTGATGATTAACAAAAAGATTACTGATTTTACTTATTCATCGTTACCCACTAAAGTGTCATCCATGTAAACGCGCTTAATTTGATGCGCCAACCGATTTTACTTTGAGTTAGCCACAAACGTTGTAGCCAAGGATGGCTATTTTTTTCGGGTGGGATGTTAGCCCTTAAATTGGACGCTCTTTGTGACAAATTTTGCTTTTGGTTTCTTTTGAGAATCCAGAATCAAAGATTGCCACCGATTTTTTTAACCACCACCATAGGAGTAAACCCAGCTAAGACCAGACCCACTATGTCACGACGAATATTGGGCAAGAGCGAAATTGTTCTAAAACTGAGGTATATTTATGAAAACACTAGCATTACTAATGGCATTATTTGTGCCAACCGTCACCTTCGCCGATGAAGACACCAATCTGAATGGCGAGAATCAATCCAGCGGACTCGAAAGAATCTCCTTCCAACAGAAAGGCATAGCCAGTTGGTATGGCCCGGGTTTCGCGGGGCGCAGGACAGCCAGCGGTGAGCGGTTTAACCCGTCACACCACACCCTGGCCCACCGGACATTGAGACTGGGAACGGTCGTTCTCGTCACCAATCTGAGAAACCATCAATCTGTCATTGCACGAGTCACCGACCGAGGCCCGTTCCATCGCGGCCGGATAGCCGACCTGTCATCAGGGGCTGCCAGTGCGATAGGGCTTAAGAGTTCAGGGACCGCACCCGTCCTCATCGTTGCGCAAAATTAAACTGTGTTGCATGTGTAGGCCGGAATAAACCCGCCCTAGCGGGCGTTTCCGGCGAAGTAAGCCGCACTTGTCTGAGTGCTTATGCCGGAAACGCCCGTGAACGGGCTTATTCCGGGCTACGGTGCGGGCCTTCCTTTTGTTGAATAATCACTCAGGATGAACTCGATTCGCCACGCGCGAATTGACGGGATTGGCGGAAGCCAATGGCATGCATCAAGGGGCAATCGTTGCCATCTCGCCGGGTTATTGCCATACTGGCGACCCATATGACATCCCCTCTGCCGGACCCTGCATGGACACCAAGAAGAAAGTCTACCTCTCCTCCACCTTTATTGACCTCATCGAACACCGGAAGGCGGTGAAGGAGGCACTGGAACGCGCCCGTGTCGTCATCGAATGCATGGAAAAATATGCGGCATCCGACGAACGGCCTAAGGACAAATGCCTGAAGGATGTGGCCGAATGCGATTATTATGTGTTGATCTTGGCGTGGCGGTATGGCTTCCAGCCTCCCGCTGACAATCCCGACCGACACTCCATCACGCAAATGGAATACGAGGAGGCTGTCCGCCTAGGCAAAAAGCCTTTGGTTTTTCTGCTTGACCCTGAGTTTGATTGGAAACTCAAATTCTTAGACCCCAACTTTTCTTCCCCTGATTCAGCAATAGCCAAATTCCGCAACCATGTCATGCTTGAGCATGTTTGCGGAAGCTTCACCTCCCCCGAAAGTCTCTCTTCCGGCGTGCTTTCTGCAATTATGGCAGCGGAACCTGAAGGCGCATCAAACAACGCGGCAGTCCGCGATCTGTATCTCGCCTGGCTCCGCCAAACTTGCGAAAGCGTCGAACTGCTCGGGCTGGACTTGAGGGAAAGCCAGAATGTCCGTTTGGGGCAGGTTTATGTTCCCGCCGTCACCCCACCGAAAGCCGAAAAATCCGGAAAAGCCAAACCGGAGGAGGTGCGCGAGGAACGCCAAGCATTGCTGTTGCACCGCTTGGGCGAAGAATCCCTTTATCTCCCCGGCGCGCCCGGCGCGGGCAAGACCACGTTTTGCCGCTGGCTGGCCTTGGTGGTGGCGACAGGCTCGGTGCCGGAACACAAGCTCGCTGTAGCCAAAGAATTCGAGGAAAAACTACCGGGCGAACTGCGCGGGCGCTTCCCCTTGCTGTGTCGCTTGCGCGAATGGGCCGGACACGAAGGCTGCTTGCGCGGCAACGGCCACTGGACCCGTGCCGAATTGGAGCAAAGCCTGGCCGCATGGCTAGACCAAGCCAAACCCGGCGGGCTGACTTGGGCCGCTTTCCACGAAGAACTGCAAGCGGGCCGCGCCTTGCTCATTCTGGATGGCGTGGACGAAGTGCCGGAGTCCTTGCCACTAGGCCATCTGCCCCGCCGCAACCTCATTACCGGCTTGGCCGATGCGCTGCCCGAGTGGTTGAAACTCGGCAACCGGGTATTGCTGACCAGCCGGCCCTATGGCCTGTGCGATGACGACCGCCGCCGGGTCAACCTAACCGTGGCGGAACTGCTGGAACTGCCCGAAGCCCTGCAAGACACCTTTGTACGCCGTTGGTATGCCGCCGCCGACCCGGTCAACGCCGAAGCCAAAGCGGGCGGCTTGCTGGTGCATCTGCAAGAACGCGAAGACCTCGCCGAGTTGCGCCGCAACCCGATGTTGTTGACTGCGCTGTGCGTGATGTATGACCAAGGCCAGCGGCTGCCGCAGGATTTTTACAAGCTCTACGATGCCGTCATCGGCCAGGTTTTATACAAGCGTTATTTAACCGAAAACGAACGCGACAAGGCCCGCTGGCGGCTTGAGGCCGTGGCTTTGGGGATGCATCTAGGCGAAAGCCACGCGCTACGCGGCACCCCTGCTGCCGAGGTGGATATTGACGAAATCCTGCGCCACTTGGCCGACTATCAGCGCAATGATCCCACCACCGAAACCGGGTCCGCCGATGCCCGGCAAGCACGGGAAGACCTGTTGTCCAACTCTGGTTTGTTATTGCCCCGCTCGGACGGGCGGGCCGCTTTCTATCATCTGAGTTTTCAGGAGTTCCTCGCCGCCGTCCGGCTGAAGCGCATCGGCAAGCCCGCGACCGAAGTGCTGACCCATCACGCCGCCACCCCGGCTTGGCGGCGAACCTTGACCTTTCTGTTTTGCACCATTGCCGACAGGGATTCGCCGAAGGCCGCCCTCGATGCCTTGGCAAGCTTGCTGCCGTGGCTTGCACCGCAAAAGCTGCAACAAGACCCGAATCCTGCCCTGTTGATCGCCGACTGCTTGGAAGTGGCGCATGGCAGGGGCTGGAATTCACACCGTTTCGCCGACCCATTACGGCAAGCCTGCGACCACGCCTTGCAACATCTAAACCCGCCGGAACGGGCGCATCTGTGGATGGCATTGGGAAGGCTTGGTTGGGATGACCGGCCAGGGGTGGGAGTCATTAACCCTGTAGGGGCGAATTCATTCGCCGAGAATAAAAGCAATAATAAGGCGAATGAATTCGCCCCTACAATCGCAGCAATCCCCGATATCGACTGGGTTGACATACCAGAAGGGCCGTTTTTATATGGCGATAAAAAAACCGATATAACCCTGCCCGCTTTCAAAATCGCCCGCTACCCGGTCACCAACCGCCAATACCAATGTTTTATTGACGATGGCGGTTATGCAGACGGACGCTGGTGGCAAGGCTTGGCAGAAACCCCTCTCCCGTCGGGAGAGGGCAGGGTGAGGGCAGAACGCGGACGCTGGAACGGTCCTAATCAGCCCCGCGAAACTGTGTCTTGGTATGAAATGGTGGCCTACAGCAGATGGCTAACGGCCAAACTACAAGCCTACGGCCTGATTCCCGAGGGAATGGCCGTGCGTCTGCCGACTGAACAGGAATGGGAAAAGGCGGCGAGAGGCACGGGTGGCCGGAAATTTCCATGGGGAGAAGAATACCAATCGGGCCAGGCCAATATCAACGAGACTTGGGGTAATACAGGGACTTTCAATCTCGGGCAAACCACCGCCGTCGGGATTTATCCGGTGGGTGTCTCGCCGTATGGATTGCTGGATATGGCCGGCAATGTGTGGGAGTGGTGCTTGAACGAATATGACCAGCCGGAACGCAGGGGTACGGAAGGTGATGCGCGGCGTGTGGCGCGCGGCGGCTCCTGGGACGACAGCCAAGACGGTGCGCGCGCCGCCTGCCGCAGCTACAGCCGTCCGGCCGACCGTGGCTTCAACCTCGGTTTCCGTTTGGTGTGTGTCGCCCCCATCCTGAACCGCTGACCACTGAGGCTCTGATCTCTGTCGCTCTGCTTTTGCTGTCCACTGGCTTTTGATCTTGCTTTTGTTTTCGCACTTAGCGACGTAGGGCGGCAACCCTTTGCCGCCGAATGCCAACCGTTGGCACAATTTGATGTCGGCACGGAGATGCCGGCCCATGTGCGCCAACTTAAGGGATTTTTCCTCACGCAACGTCGCAACGACGCAACGTAAAGAGCAATGGATTGTGTTTGCGTGAGGCTCTGTTCATGCCGTCATATTGGCTGTTGGCACACACGCATTGATTTCTTTCGCGTTGCGTCGTTGCGTGAGACCTTCTTTTTGAAGCCATCCGAACACCATCTGGAAGTGTTCCGCGTTGCCGATCAACTCGCCGCGATCAACGACTTCGAGCGCCTGCCCGAAGCCTTAAGGCGACCCTTCCCGCAAGGTTTGCCGGAATGAACACCGCCAGGTTTAAGGCTCCAGATTGTAAAAATGCCTAAGGACTGGTATTTTGAGGTTTGTTGGTGTATTTTCGTAACACCTGACGTGATTTTACTTCAAGGGGCAATAGGGGCCAACATGAGTAGGCAAGACCATAGCCAGTGCCGAGAACTTCGTCATACCGGCATGGATGCCGGTATCCAGTGCCATGGACGGTAACACGCCGCTTGCACCAGTGCTTGAGTCAGGCGGCGCAGATTCATATCCCTGTGACTGGATTCCGACATCCCAGCCGGAATGACGGCATTTTTATCGATGGCTGAAACATCATCCTAATCAGGATATTTTTCAATGATTTAAACCACATAAAAGAGTCCATCATGCCAATGCCAAAAGAAGTAAGGCTTTATCTATTCATGGCTTTTATTGTCATCGTCACAGGTTGCAAGTTTCAACAGCCAGACTATGTGAAAGTCATAACCGCGACTGAATTAAGCCAACTCATGCAAAAGCAGGATATATTTCTTGTTGACGTTCACACGCCCGAACAACGGCATATAAAAGGCACGGACTTATTTATTCCTTACAATGAAATCGAAAAATACCAAGACAAACTGCCTAAAGATAAAAACACAGCCCTCTATTTGTATTGTGAAGGTGGGCCTATGGGGAACGCGGCGGCAAGGTCTCTTTATGAATTGGGTTACCATAACCTGAGCAATCTTCAGGGAGGGGAAAACGCTTGGAGAGAGAATAACCTTCCCTTGGAATAAGTAGTCATATTGAACAACCCACAAATTGATAGGACACCTTACCATGCAAGAACAGCAAATTATTTCAATTGTCAAACAGCAGCGGGAATTCTTTAACAGCGGCGCAACCCGTGCCTATCAACAGCGTGTTGATTGTTTGAATAAACTCAAGGACGTTAACAAACGTTATGAACAGGAATTGAACGCTGCCTTGAAGCAGGATTTGGGCAAGTCAGAATTTGAAGCATTTTTGGCTGAAACCGGTTTTTGCCAGCACGAGATAAGCGAAACCCTCAAAAAACTTAAAGGCTGGATGAAACCAAAACGCACTTGGACTTCCTTGCTTAGCCAGCCTGGCAGCAGCCGGATTTACTATTCGCCACTGGGGGTCAATCTTATTATTGCGCCGTACAATTACCCGGTCAATCTGTCTTTTTCACCGTTGATTGCCGCGATTGCCGCCGGTAACACTGTGGTGTTGAAAACATCGGAGATGACACCGGCATGCAGCGCGGTCATCCAGAAAATGCTGGATGAAAACTTCGATCCGCGTTATATCGCTTATATTCCGGGTGAAATTGCCGAAACGACTTTGCTGTTGCAACAAAAGTTCGATCATATTTTCTTTACCGGCAGTCCGCGTGTGGGCAGCATCGTCATGGCGGCGGCGGCAAAAAACCTGACGCCAGTGACCTTGGAACTGGGCGGGAAGAGTCCTTGCATCGTGCATCATGATGCGAACCTTGATTTGGCGGTCAAACGGATTTGCAACGGTAAATTCATGAATGCCGGACAAACCTGCATTGCCCCGGATTATGTGCTAGTACATAAGGACGTCAAGGAAGCCTTCCTGCAAAAAATGCAGCAACGCATCCGCGAATGTTATGGCGACGAACCCGAACAAAGCCCGGATTTTGGCCGTATCATCAACGCCAACCATTTCGCCCGTATTTCGGCGATGATAAACCCGGAGAAAGTGGTTGTCGGCGGCCAAACCAATGCCGAAACAAAATTTATTGCGCCCACTGTGCTGCGCGACTGTCAATTGGATGACAAGGCCATGCAGGAAGAAATCTTCGGGCCTGTTTTACCCGTATTGGATTACCGTGATTTTAACGAAATCTATGAGGTTATCTCCAAATTACCCCAGCATCCATTGGCTTGTTATATTTATTCTTCCAGTGATGCCGTACAGCAGGAACTGATCGCCCATATTCAATTTGGCGGGGGCTGCATCAATAACTGCATCATGCATATCGGTAACTCCTACTTGCCGTTTGGGGGCGTAGGGGAAAGCGGTATGGGCAGTTACCACGGCATTCACGGTTTTGAACGATTCTCGCATAAAAAAAGTATTCTGAAATCGGCGACATGGATTGATCTGCCGTTAATGTATGCGCCTTATAAAGACAAAATTAAGTTTTTGCGCTGGATATTGAAGTAGCCTTGCTTGGTTGGGTGTAAGCGTTCACTCCCCTCTGCCTTTTCCTGGGAACGCGGCCATCTTGGCCGCCATTTCAGCGGGCGAGACGCCCGCGCTCCCAGGGGGGAGTGAACGGTTACGGTTGGGTTAGCCAACCCATCCTGTTGATACTTCAAAGCGGTCGCTGAGTGAATGCGTGCGGGTATCCCTGCTAGGTGTATTTTATGATTGCCTGCAATGTGCCTTTGGGCAACCGGACATCCCTGCCACTGACCGCGATCGCCGAACCATTCACCGTGGCGCTGACGACGGCAGACCCGAACCTGCAGGGATAGACGAAGCCGACATTGGCAAGCGTCGGCTGAAAGATTTGGATGTCCACTTGTTTGGTCGATTCGTGGAGTGTCAGGCGATAACCAAACTCCTGTCCGAAGACCGTGGGTGCATTCTTCACCACGATACTTTCGTTGTCCTTGACCCAGTGGGGCATGACACCCGGCGCAATGTAGATTTGCGGCTCCCCGTCCTCATCGGACTCGAAGAACAGAATGTCCCGCAGCAGCAGCATGAACTCGGCGCATGCCCAACCGTGCGGGATATCGCCCATGTACCACCAGCGCTCCGGCACTTCGGCGAAATCACTGGCAATCGGGTAACAGTGTTGCTCGTTCCAAGCGCCCAGCGCAACCCCCCATTGGGATGACGAATCGCCGCCCTGACGGTCCACCTGTGCGAACATGCCGCTGTGAACAGACCAGGCTAGAAGCTGATCCATGCGTTGGGTGTCGCCGATCAGCAGGAACGCATGGGCCAGTTGCAGGGTAAGGTAGGGACCGTAACAGTACCATGCCGAGTCGTGCCTGAATCCACCATCAATGAAATGGCTCCAGATTGTCTCCAAGGTCAGGCGCGCCGCCGCGTCAATATCGGCGCCAAGCTTGTTGCCCATGTAAAGGCGGCAGGGGTGGAAATACGCAACAGCCCCGATGATGGTTGAATCGAGCCGCCCGACATCCCCAGGACCCGTGGGGATGAACGTCTCCCAAAACCCGCGCTTGCGTTGTTCGCCGAGAACCCAGCGTATCGAATTTGCCGTGGCGTTGACCAGATCATTATAGGCCCACCAAATCTCGTCCTTCTCCGGGGCGCTGATCCTAGTCGCAAGCTGTGCGGCTTCCCACAGTCCGGCGATGCCCCAGAAGTCGTCCCAATAGTGCGGCTGGCCCTTGTCGCCGATATGTTCCGCGCTCCAGCCACTGTGGAGAATCCCGTAGGGGCTCCGGTTGTCCCTAATCCAGCGTGCGCCGTCAGTGATATAGGGCGAGAAGAGCCGGTGGCCAAAGGATGCGGCGCTGCCCTTGACCCGGTCAAACCGGCCAAGCGCCCACAGTGCCTGGCCATTGCAATCCCATTCCCTGTCGTTCTTTTCGTGTTCGCCGGCGAACATGCCGTGAACGGACACCGGGCCAATCCGGTCGTAGCCAGTATTGAATATCGCCGGATAGTGGGTCCCAAACTGCCGCTCCGCAAGGTTCGCATCGCCCACCAACGCGGCAGCCATGCCTTCGATGCTGGAGTCCCGCACCCAGAACGAGTCGTAGATGGTCGGCCCGGGGTGGATTTCCCCATTGTCGGCAAGCATCAGGATGTTGGCCCTACAGATGCGGTGCAGCTTGGACAGATGCCCGACCACGGGTGGTAGCTCCATTTGCAGACCGGTAAAATCCAGCTTGTTGATCCAAAACGCGGTGTTGGATGACTCGAGTGTGTCGGCGTCGGCGGCCTTCAAATCCGCCAAGTCGCCCGCGCCCCGGTAATCGTCCACCGGCAGCCTGATATCCAGTGAGAACGCGGGCGCCGCCGGCACAAGATCGACGGGCCAGGCGAACACCGCGCTGCACAAACCCGCAATATTGTCGGACGCTTCGGTCTGGCCGTTAAGTACCCCGTTATTCTGCAAATCGGTGAACGGATTGTTGGCGAGGTAGTGGTCGGGCGACTGGGATGATCCATTCCCGTACAGGCCAAAATGGGCCGGGGCGCGGTCGAACACCGGGCCCCATCCCGAACCCGTGATCACCCGTTGCTCGGCTGCCAGATATTTGAGGTAGGTGATGCGCCGGTCTGCCATATACCGGCCCGCCTTGTCATGGCGCTGGAACCCGGATGGCCCGGCCGGGACGATTGCCAGGCAGAACCACAAGTGGGCCGACGAAATTCCCGCAAGATTGGCGTTGAACCGCGCCAGGACGACGCTACGCTGGTCGGGCCCCACCGTGGTGGCGATTACTTTTTCCGTCACCCGTACCTTCAAGGGGGTGTCGTAGGTGGTGATTATGGCGGGTACATAGCCGGATTCGTAATTTTGGGAGAGGGCATCGCCGGGTTCGGACCTTTGCGGCAGGCACAACCGTCGAGTCGCCGGATCGAACAGGAAGAAGCTCACCACATACTTGTCATAAACAGGCTCGATCTCCCCGGCCTGTCCGATCAGGCTCTCCTGCGCGGCGTCCTTGACGCCGACCATGTTCCAATAGCGATAACTTGCGTTGGACGCAAACGCCGCTTCCTTGGAGTCAAACAGCCCGCCATCGAACGGTTCAACCCAGTGCCGGAAGTATTGCTGGGTCCACCACGGGAGGGGAATCGGGGCTCCGCGCCCCTTTGCGCGCCACATCAGTTCATAGAACATCCATTCGTGCATTTGGCTCATATCGCATTGCTCCAGTGTTAGTGAGTGGTTTGAAAACTAAAGGCCAGTGCTTTCATTGGGTCGCAACCAGCCCCTCGTTTCACCTCTGGTCTTTGGTTCACACTTAATGCAGGAGAATCCGAACCCTATTTATCAGGGGCTTTTTCAGGCATCCCGTGCATCTTCAATTGTTGCGGCATTGGGGTGGTTTTCCTGTGCTGCTTCATGGCCTGCAACCACTCATCCTTTAACCGCGCCTGCTCCTTTTCGTCCTTGGAGTCGCGTATTTGACGCATGAAGTCATAATCCCTGAGCATTTTTTCCTGCATCTGGCGCAAATGGGCATCCATCTGCTCGTCGCTCATGCCGCCCATCATACCCATGCCACCGCCCATGTTGCCCATTCCGGGCATGCCTTCATGCGCCGGTGGAGGCGGGGGTGGGGGGGCATTTTTCTCCTCGGAAACGGCGGGTGCGCTGAAGGCTGCTACACACATCAAAGCGGTAAAAAATTTTTCTGTCTTGTTCATGATTTTCTCCACAGGGTTGACGATGGCATTCAACGGGAACGGGCTAAGCCAAGCTTGAATTGGCAATGTGGGCGATTTTATAAGCAAAAGCTCCCACTAACCATAACGAAATTGAATAAACAGCATACACCAATTTTTCTGATGCAGCCCAATTGATTTGGGAATTAGGTCCGCATCAATACCCCGATGATTATTTCTGCGCGTTCCTTCACTTCATTGGATTCCGGCATCCATACCGGAATGACGGGGTTTCAGGCAAACCGGAAAATTTCCTATTCGCCGCCAACCTCAAAAACCTCCATCAAATCCACCGCTTCACCGCCCAATATCTGCAACTCGAAAGATTCCTCCGGGCCGTACACTTCCCCTGCACCATAATGCCCATTCGCATCCAAGCGGAATAACAGGGCGTAAAGCTCAAGCGGGCCTAGCACGAGGTATTCGGCTACCCCCGAGCGTTCATACAGGGCTTTTTTCTCGCGCAAGTCTTTGCGGGAGGTGGATGGAGAGAGGATTTCTACGACGAAATCCGGTGCGCCTTGGATGTTTTTCGGGGTGATTTTCGTCGGGTCGCAGACCGCGAATACATCGGGCTGCACCACGTCGTGTTCGGATAACACCACGTCCACCGGGGCGGCAAACGGTTTGCAGGGTTTACCTTTCAAGCGGTTGCGCAGCAGACTGTAGAAGTTGAGGCCAATATCGTGGTGCTTGATGGAGGGTGCGGGGGACATGTTGTAGGCCACGCCGCCGATCAATTCCCAACGTTCGCCATCGTCCCAGCTTAAATAATCGGCGACGGTGAAATGGTCAGTTTTAGGTTTTAAAATGGAATTCATGGCTTTGTCCCCGTTGCAGTGTGTGCCAGTTTACGCCTGTCATGGTTGCCCCAACAACTGCCGCGTCGGCCCATCCTCGGCAATGCGCCCGTCTTTGATGCGGATCAGCCGCTGCGAAGATAAGGCGATGTCCGCCTCGTGGGTCACCAGCACCACGGTGATCCCCTGTTCGTCGTTCAGCACACGGAACAGCCCCATGATTTCCTCACTGGTTTGGGAGTCCAAGTTGCCGGTCGGCTCGTCAGCCAAGATCAATTTGGGGCGGGTGACCAAGGCACGGGCAATGGCGACGCGCTGTTGCTGACCGCCGGACAATTGGCTGGATAGCCTGTCGCCATAGCCGTCCAACCCGACTTGCCGCAACATTGCCGCCGCCCGCTCGCGCCGTTCGGCCCGGCTGGCATCGGCATAGAGCAGGGGCAGCGCCACATTGTCGCGGATGGTAATGCGCGGCAGCAGGTTAAAGCCTTGGAACACGAAGCCGATGACCCGGTTGCGCAGTTCGGCCAAGCGGTTGGATGACATTTTCGCGGTGTCCTGCCCGGTCAGGAAATAATGGCCTCGGGTGGGGGTATCCAGGCAACCCAAGACATTCATCAGGGTGGACTTGCCGGAACCTGAGTGACCCATGATGGCGACAAACTCGCCGGACGTGATGGCGAAATTGATGTCCTTCAGCACCGGGATCACCGTCGTTCCGGCTGAAGGGTATTCCTTCCCCAAATCAACGGCTCGGATGAGTTCCTCGCCCATCAGAACGCCTTAAGCTTGAAATTGCCAGCCGGCTGCTGAGACTTGGCCCCTTTGCCTGTTGCGGTTTCCTCCAAGATGATCTCTTCGCCCTCTTTCAACGTTTCACCGATTACCTCAATGGACTTGCCGTCACTGATGCCGGTTTGCACGGGCATTGCCACAGGCTTGCCATCGACCAGCCGATAAACGGCCTTGCCCGCCGGTTTGCCCGCCCCGCCGTGCTTGCCTTCAGGCTTGCCGGTCTCTTCGGGTTTGAAACGCAACGCGGCAACCGGCAGTTTCAAGGCATTGTGCCGATCATCGACCACAATGCCGACGAAGGCGGTCATGCTCGGCAGCAAAATGCCATCTGGATTCTCCACGTCAATCACCACGTTATAGGTGACGACATTCTGCAAGGATTTGGCATCAAGGCGGATTTGTTTGACTGACCCGTTAAAGACCCGGTCGGGAAAGGCATCCACGGTGAAATGGACCGGCTGGCCGACACGGATGCCGCCGACATCGGCCTCGGCCACCGTGGTGTAAATCTGCATCTGTTTGAGGTCTTGGGCAATGGTGAACAAAGTGGGTGTTTGGAAGCTTGCCGCGACCGTCTGCCCCACGTCTATGTTGCGAGACACCACCACACCCGATACCGGGGAAGTGATGACGGTGTAACCCAAGTTGGTCCGGTCGCGATTGACCAGCGCCTCGCCGACCGCCACTTGCGCCCGTGCCGCTGCCACATTTTGCACGGCTTGGTCCAAGTCGAATTGTGAAGCATAATGGCGCTCAATCAGTGCGCGTGTCCGTGCTTCGTTATGTTCGGCCAGTTTGAGGGCGGCCTTGAAGTTTTCCAGGTTCGCCAAACTCTGCTGGAGTTGCGCTTTGATCAGGGAGGGGTCCAGTTCGGCCAGCACTTGGCCCTTTTCAACCTTTTGGTTGAAATCTGCTTTGAGTTTGATGATGACCCCTGAAACTTGAGTCCCCACCATGGCCAGCACCACTGGGTTCAAGGTGCCATTGGCGGAGACGGTCTTGACGATGTCCCCACGATCAACGGCAGCAGTGCGATAGCGATTCTCCTCTTTTTTGCCATTCAGCCCATAAAACCAAACCAGATAGCCAGCACCCGCCATGACGACTAATGCAATCAATAATTTAATACGCACAGAATTTCCCTAAAAGGTCTCTTTTGAAGAAGTTGCGAACATTTCGCGCAGCTTGTCCTTGTCAATAATGTGAATGGACCTGGCATTGACGGCGACTAGCCCCATGGCATCCAACTTTTTTAATATGCGGCTGACGGTTTCCAGAGTCAGTCCGAGATATTTGCCAATGTCATGGCGGGAGAAGGTCAGCTTGATTTCGGCACCGGAAAACCCCCTCCGGCTCAGCCGGTCGGAAAGATCAAGCAAGAAGCCAGTGACGCGCTCTTCCGCACCTTTTTGGCTGAGCATGAAATGATCTGTCTCCGTAGTAAGGGTCCTACCGACATGGCGGAATAACTCACGCAACAAGTTGGGGACTTCCCGGCAGAGCGTGTCTATTTGTTCGGCGGGTATCTCGCAATAGGTCAGGGTTTCCAGCGCCAGCGCCGAACACGCATGGCGCTCGTCGGCGAGGCCGTCGAAACCGAGCAGTTCTCCAGGTAAAAAATAGCCAGTGATGAATTCATTGCCGTCCAGATCCAGGCTTACCAGCTTGGCTGTACCCGCCTTAATGGCCAGAATGCCCCGAAATCTGTCGCCTTGCCGATACAGAAAGTCACCCTTCTGCAAGATTTTCCTTCGGGCGACGATATTGCCAATCCGTTCAACATCCTTCTGGCTAAGGCCACGCGGAATGCACAAATCGCTAAGGCTGCAATTCTGACAAGTAATTTGCAGTTTGGTTGTAATATTGCGGGTTACGGGAGGAGTCATGTCAAAGTGGCCGGTTGAATTGTTTACTATTCTACCTCGACTATCCCTTGCTTTCGATCATCTGCCCTTTTTTGGATAGGCGTTGATGCCCGTGGGACTGGCGTAGTCCGGCATTCATGCCGCCTTGGCGGGTTAAAACCCGCCCTGCGAAGCCATCAGAAAAACCGGTAGGTGACAAGTTGATGCCCGTGAGACGGCCAGATAAGGCAAGGTTTCGTGTGTCAATCGCATGTGTTACTATCCTCGACACCTTGGTTTTTGGGTTAAAATGTCCCAAACCTCCTTGTTCCAATTCCATTTTCAAAGATTAAATGTAAGGGCGGCTTCATCCGCCAATGGGTGGATTAATTCGCCCCTTCGCTATTTATCTTGTTTTAATAATTGAATTATGAGTGAACGCCCATGAGCTATCCTGAAGACATCACCGAACATCTCACCACGCTACGCGATTACGTTCGTTGGGGTGCCAGCCGATTCAACCATGCCGGCTTATTTTTCGGTCACGGTACGGCTAATGCCATCGACGAAGCCGTTGCGTTGACGCTTCATGCCTTGCATCTGCCCCACAATCTGCCCGGAGGCTATTTTGACTGTGTGCTGACTCCGAACGAGCGGACGGAAGTGGTCGGCCTGCTTGAACGCCGCATCGCCGAGCGCAAACCGGCGGCTTACCTTACCAACGAGGCATGGTTCTGTGGGCTGCCATTTTACGTGGACGAACGGGTGCTGGTGCCGCGCTCGCCCATCGCCGAATTGATTGAAAAACAGTTCAGCCCTTGGATAGGCCAACCCGATGAGATCACCGACATCTTGGACCTTTGCACCGGTTCGGGTTGCATCGCCATTGCCTGCGCCGTCGCATTTCCCGATGCCGACGTGGACGCGGCGGACATTTCCACCGATGCACTGGAAGTGGCGCGGAAAAACATAGCCACCCATGATGTCGGGGATCAAGTGTCAACCGTGTGTTCCGACCTATTCGACGGGTTGGAAGGCAAGCGTTATGATCTCATCATTAGCAACCCCCCTTATGTCAACAGCGAAGAATGGCGCAATTTGCCGCAGGAGTACCATGCCGAACCCCGCTTAGGGCTGGAGTCCGGCAAATCCGGTTTGGACTGTGTCCGCAGCATCTTGCGCAAGGCTCACGCCCATCTGAAACCTGAGGGTTTGCTGATCGTGGAAGTGGGCAACAGCGCCGAGGCATTGGATTATGCCTATCCCGACGTTCCGTTCTGTTGGCTGGAATTTGAGCGTGGCGGCGACGGGGTGTTTCTGCTGACGGCAGATCAGCTTGCCGAATACCGCAACCAGTTTGCATAATTGAATGAAAGCGTCACTATTGTTGCTGCTTTTCTTGGTTGGCTGCGGGCCTGGCATCCCCAAACTGAGCCATTTAACCCAAGTGGATGCCATCTTAGCCTTCGGCGACAGCCTGACTTACGGGACGGGTGCCAATGCTGAGGAAAGCTACCCGGCGGTGCTGGAAAGTTTGGTGGGGCGGACGGTGGTCCGTGCCGGTGTGCCGGGTGAAGTCACTGCGGAAAGCCTGGAGCGCCTGCCCGGGGTGCTGGACGAATACACCCCGAAGCTGATGATCCTATGCATAGGCGGCAACGATTTTCTGCGGCAATTGGGAGAACAGCAAGCCGCCGATAACATCCGGGCAATGATCCGGATGGCCAAGGAAAAAGGGGTCGAAGTGGTGCTGGTGGGTGTGCCTAAATTTGGCCTGATGCTCTCACCCCCCGAGTTCTATAAACAAATCGCCGAGGAATTTCATATTCCCTATGAAGACGGGATTATGCATAAGGTGCTGTTAAGCCGCGACCTCAAATCTGACGAGATACATCCCAATGCCAAGGGTTACCGCCTGTTTGCCGAAACCCTGGCTGCTTTGTTGAAGAAAGCCGGGGCTGTTTGAGATGAGTGAATCAACCAAACGTATTATTTTTATATTCGTTTTCTTTGCCGGTTTATTCCTGTCGGCAATCCACCCCAAGGATTATTTCACCTGGTTTCTTGAAGTTTTTCCGGCCTTAGTCACATTCGGCGTTTTGGCATTGACCTATAACCGGTTTCGTTTCACCGACATGGTCTATGTATTAATCTTGATGGAATGCTATATCCTCTATGTAGGAGGGCATTATACTTACGCGGAAGTGCCGTTATTCAACTGGATACGCGACTCTCTAGGGCATACCAGAAATAACTATGACAAACTCGCCCATTTCACCCAAGGCTTCATCCCGGCCATGGTTGTCCGGGAGTTTTTCGTTCGCCTGGAAATAATTGCCCGCAAGTCATGGTTGCCTCCAATCGTGGTTTGCGTTTGTGTGACGATTAGCGTGTTATATGAATTTCTGGAATGGTTTGTCGCCGTGGCAACTGGCGAAGCAGCCGAAGCGTTCTTAGGCACTCAAGGCTATGTGTGGGATACCCAGTCCGATATGTTAATGGCGATGATAGGTGCGATTACTGCCCTGTTTACCTTGGCACGGTGGCAGGATAGGCAGATTGAGATGCTTGTACGGATACAAATAGGTAAAAGCAAATAGACCTTTATCCTAAACAGATAAGAACCATGCACTCAATTCACCGGATTATTTTATTTAAAACCATTGACGCTTTTACCCTACTAATTTCCTTCGATGATGGTGTGAGGCAAAGTGTGGACTTTAGGCCAATTCTCAAAGGGGAACTTTATGGCCCCTTGCGTGATTTAAGCTTGTTCAATCAAGTCAGCATCGACCCCGAAGTCCATACCTTGGTGTGGCCTAATGGCGCTGATTTTGACCCCGACACTTTGCACGATTGGCCTATTTATGCGCAAGCATGGGAGGAGCGAGCGAGACAGTGGGATTTGTGTATAACAATGAGCGCAGAACGTGGGAACGATGAAACTTCTTATTACCATTGATCGCGATGAAGATGGTGTTTGGATAACAGAATGCCCTTCAATTCTTGGATGTGTGAGCCAAGGCAATAATAAGGATGAAGCCTTGATTAACATAGAAGAAGCCATCCAATTATGCCTCGAAGTCAGGGCGGAGCGGGGTTTTCCATAATGAAAAGGAAGCCATAGTGAAATACAATCGTACCTTTGAAGAGTTAGAGAAAAAAGCCATTAAGTGGTGGCCTAAAGAATTGGAGGCGACGGTTGCGGAAGCCAGTGTAATTTCATCGTTCCCGCGCTCATCGTCATACGCAAGTCCCGCCGATTTAGAAAACACCGTCATTCCGGCATGGATGCCGGAATCCAGTCACAAGGATGTGAAACTGCGGGCTGGCAACTCACCTGATTCAAACACTTGTGCAAACGGCAAGTTACCGTCCATGGCACTAGATTCCGGCATCCATGCCGGAATGACGGGCATCTTACACTTGTGTATAACAGCGAGCGCGGAGCGGGATTTGCCATAATGAAGCGGAAGCCATAGTGAAATATAATCGTACATTTGAAGAGTTAGAGAAAAAAGCCATTAAGTGGTGGCCTAAAGAATTGGAGGCAACGGTTGCGGAAGCCAGTGTAATTCCAAAATTGATTGCAACGCAAGAACAATTTATCAGTATACTTAGATTGTCTGGAGATAGTCCAAATCAAGTATTTGATGTTTTGGTAGCATCCACAATGCCTGTAAATCTATTCCTCAAACATCTAATCATTCTTGCCGATTATGGAGGTGAGCTAATTAAACGATTAGGTCGGGAATTTACCCAAGTCTTTCCGATAAATCAGGCAACAAACCGCCATGTAATGCGCTACATTTTTAGAGCCAAGCAACAAATATATGATTTTAAATCGTTGCCTGTAAACGGACTGGGTAATACAAGGCTTCATATTGATGGGTTATCAATAATAAAGACCTTTAATTTAACCCCACTATACCAAGATATGATTATGATTTTGTTGCATGGCGCAACTTCAGAGGCTGCACACTTAGCTTCGCTGGAAAGATGTGAAATTGGAGTGTTACTGGGCGATAATGATGCAATTGATAAATACGTCAAAGAAAAGTATCTTCATGTCAGCCGGATTACCATGGGTGCAAATGCCAATAGCCTTGGTCAAATTGCACAAACCTATGTCTACAATATTTTAATAAACAAACTACCAAATGAATATAAAATCACGCGCAATGGTCTGATATATCTTTCTGGATATGACAAGCAGGGTGGAATGCCTTTTGATGTTGTCGTAGAGAAAAATGGAAAAAAGATTGGTGTGGAGGTGACATTTCAAGTTACCACTAATAGTGTAATTGAAAGAAAGTCAGGACAAGCAGAAAATCGTCTGAATTTGATGCATGACAGTGGATATTATATTGCTTACGTTATTGATGGTGCTGGAAATTTCCAACGCTCCACAGCGGTCAGTACTATCTGTCATTTTAGCGATTGCACAGTTGCCTATTCAGAATCAGAAATAGCCGTTTTAGCCAATTTTATTATAGAGAAATTTAATGCTTAGATTTATTGATTTATTTGCTGGCATCGGTGGCATAAGGCTAGGATTTGAACAAGCCATGTGGGAACTGGGGATTGAGGCTCAGTGTGTATTGTCTTCTGAAATTGACCAACACGCGCAAGAGACTTACCAATTAAACTATGGGGAACGCCCGCAAGGCGATATTTATGGAATCAAAGAGTTTCCCGAATTTGATTTTATGCTGGCGGGTTTTCCGTGCCAGCCATTTTCTTACGCGGGTAAGCAACAAGGTTTTGTTGACACGAGGGGAACACTTTTTTTTGAGATTGAACGATTGCTAAAGCAGCATCGACCGATTGGGTTTCTATTGGAAAACGTCAGGGGGCTGACTAGCCATGACCAAGGCCGCACCTTTGCAACGATTATTGAAAATTTGAAGGCATTGGATTACGGAGTATCCTATTTGATATTGAATAGCTCCAATTTCGGCATTCCTCAAAATCGTGTGCGGGTTTACATTGTCGGGCTCGACAACAAGCAACCCTCCTTGACGTTGAAATCTAATTTAGGCGCGGTGGATTCGCATAAATTTAAGGATTTGCTGACGCAAGCTGATTTATTTGAACATTATCCGTCTAGTGTTGTGGCGGATGTCTTGGAAAGCCATCCCGATGGGAAATACGATTGCAGCCCTGATTTTGTCCAAAGATTGCTCAAAATTGTCGGTAATCCAGAAAAAATGCATGGATACCGATTGATTGACCATCGCAATGGCCATTCGATTCATTCATGGGAGCTTGGCATCAAGGGCGACTGTGATGCGTTGGAGATTGAATTCATGAATGCGTTGATTGCCAACCGCAGGAAAAAGAAATTTGGCACACACCAAGACGGCAAGAAACTAACCCTTGACGAGATTAAAACTTTTTTCGACCATAAAGACATAGAAAAAATAATGCAGGGTTTGCTCAATAAAGGCTATTTAAAGGAAACTAACGGCAGATACAATCCAGTCGCTGGCAATATGTCATTCGAGGTATTCAAGTTCCTTGACCCGGCCAGCATATCCATTACCTTGGTCACCAGTGATGCCCATAAATTGGGTGTGGTTCATAATGGCAGGGTTCGCCGATTAACCCCTAGGGAATGTGCAAGATTGCAGGGTTTCCCTGATTCGTTTCAATGCCATCCAATAGATACGCATGCCTATCGGCAGTTTGGAAACTCCGTATCAATGCCGGTGGTTAGGAATGTTATTTTAGATTTATTTAGACACTCGGATATTTTCTTTCATGCCAAGCAGATACCCCCGGTCTGGCAAGAAGTGAATATGCAATTACGCACAGTCGAAAGCTCAACTAGGTAACTATTCAATGTCAGGCAACACCATAGGCAAACTCTTCACCGTCACCAGCTTTGGCGAGAGTCACGGCCCCGCGTTAGGCTGCATCGTGGACGGCTGTCCGCCGGGTCTTTCACTCAGCGAGGCTGACCTACAAGGCGACTTGGACCGGCGCAAGCCGGGGACTTCGCGCCATACCACCCAACGGCGGGAGGCGGACCAAGTGAAAATCCTCTCCGGCGTGTTCGAGGGCAAGACCACGGGGACACCCATTGGGCTGCTCATCGAGAACACTGACCAACGCTCGAAAGATTACACCAACATCAGCGAGCAATTCCGCCCCGCCCATGCCGACTACACCTACCACATGAAATATGGGTTTAGGGATTACCGGGGCGGGGGCCGGTCTTCGGCGCGGGAGACGGCAATGCGCGTCGCCGCCGGGGGCATCGCCAAAAAATATCTCAGAGAGCGACTGGGTATTGAGATTCGCGGCTATTTGTCTCAACTAGGCCCGATTAAAGCCGAAAAATTTATATGGGAGGAAGTGGGCAATAATCCGTTTTTCTGCCCGGATCCGGACAAAGTGCCGGAAATGGAAGCCTTCATGGACAAACTGCGCAAGGAGGGCGATTCCGTCGGTGCCAGGATCAACGTAGTGGCGACGGGCGTTCCCCCGGGGCTGGGCGAACCCATCTTCGACCGGCTTGATGCCGAATTGGCTTACGCGCTGATGAGCATCAACGCAGTGAAGGGGGTGGAAATCGGCGGCGGCTTCGGCTGTGTGGAGTCCAGGGGCACTCAGTTTCGCGATGAGATCACGCCGGAGGGGTTTTTAAGCAATCATGCCGGCGGCATTTTGGGCGGCATTTCCTCGGGCCAAGACATCGTTGCCAGCCTCGCGTTGAAACCCACGTCCAGTTTGCACCTCCCGGGGCGTTCGGTGAATGTGCGTGGCGAACCGGTGGAAGTCGTCACCAAGGGCCGCCACGATCCCTGCGTAGGCATCCGCGCCACGCCGATAGCCGAGGCGATGATGGCGATAGTATTGATGGATCATTATTTGCGGCACAGGGCGCAGAATGGGGATGTGGTGACGGAATTGAAGCCGATTCCGGCAAGTACTTTAGCTTGATGGCAGGAAAACCCTAGGTAGGGGCGAGTTCCAAGCTCGCCATTATGCTAGAGACTCATCTTAGTTTGATAATCCAATGAAAACCCAACTAGAATTCCAATCCGAGGTTTTCCCTCCATTGCCCGGTGAAGAGAAAAAAATCAATCCGGGCCGATTTGGTAAAAACTTGGCTGACTTTCTCGCCGCCGAATTGCCCAATCACGGCTTTAAGGTAAGCTTGGTTGATTTCGAAGACTGGGGTTTGCGGATTGAACTCGAAAACGACGCTTTTCCGTTGTGGATTGGCTGCGGAAATTATGATGATGAGGCGAACGGCTTTCACTGTTTCATCGAGCCTGCCAAGCCCATCATCCGCAAATGGTTTGCCAAGATCGATACGACAACGGTAGTTGCTCGCTTAGCCACTGCCTTGGAATCTATCCTATTAGACAGCGGTAAAGTTTCTGATTTTCGCTGGCTAACAGACGACAATTAAACTTGATGTCTAAGCATTCCAAACTCCCCTACTGGCGGATCTCCTGCTACTATGTCTTTTACTTCGCCGCCTTGGGCTGTTTCATGCCCTATTGGGCGCTGTATCTGCAATCTTTAGGGTACAGTTATGCCCAGATCGGTCAATTGATGGCGATTATTCCCGCCACCAAGATTATCTCGCCCAATCTTTGGGGCTGGCTGGCGGATCATACCGACCGCAGTGTGCCGTTAATCCGACTCTCTTCTTGTCTGACCGCGGCCAGTTTTGTGCTGATATTTTGGGGCAGCGGTTTCGCCTGGCTGGCCTTGTCGATGTTACTCATCGGATTCTTCTGGAATGGGCCGATGGCACTTTTCGAGGCCATGACTATGAGTTGGCTCAAGGAGGATTCGCACCGCTATAGCCGCATTCGCATCTGGGGTTCCTTAGGGTTCATCGCTTCCGTTTTCGGCACGGGTTGGGCATTGGACAAAGTCCTGGTCATCGAATGCCTGCCTTCGCTCCTATTTTATTTGTTTATTGGCATGGGACTGGTTGCGCTGCTGTTGCCTAGCCGTTCGGTGCGGGTGGAGGGTGTTGAGCAGGGTTCCCTGTCGGCCATTATCAAACGCAGGGGGGTGATTGCCTTTTTCCTTGCTTGCCTGCTGATACAGGCCGCCCATGGCCCTTATTACACATTTTTCTCGGTTTATCTCAAGGAGCATGGCTATGATGCCGGTCAAACCGGGTTGCTATGGTCATTGGGAATCCTGGCGGAGATCCTGTTCTTTGGATTTTCCAATGTGGTTTTCAAACGTTTTAGCTTAAGGGGCATTTTGTTGGTTGCCACTGCATTGAGCGTGTTGCGGTGGTTACTCATTGCTTGGTGGGTGGACAATATCGCGTTGCTGATCTTAGCCCAACTTTTGCATGCGGCCAGTTTTGGCGCAAACCATGTGGCGGCGATCCAGTTTATCCATAAACATTTCGCCTGGCCCCATCAAAGCAAGGGGCAAGCGTTGTATGGCAGTTTGAGTTTCGGTTTGGGGGGAATGTTGGGCAGCTACGCCAGCGGCGAAGTGTGGGTGAGCCTAGGGCCTTCGATTGTGTTCGGCACAGCGGCGGGATTGAGTCTGGTTGCCTTGCTGATTGTTTGGGTATGGGTGGAGAAACCATCTGCGTAGAAGTGTGGGCTAGGCGCACTCACCACGAAAATATGGAACGATGAAAAAACCATCCCGGTGGTTATCCGAGATGGCCTTAGGTTGTTTGGTCTGTTGACAGGCTAGGCGACGACTGACGCAGACTTGTTCTGTTTGCGCCGGATTTGCCAACCAACTAGCGGGATGCCTGCCATCATCATGGCGTATTCTTCGGGTTCGGGGACGGCTGTCAAGTTTTGAACAAATAGCTGGCTTGAGTAAGAACTGTCAAGAGCGTTGTTAACGCCGAATGTGACGGTGCCGGAGAAAGGCGTGGCTGTGTTGTAAGTCTGCCAACCAGAATTTCCATAGTTGCCGACAGTGGCAACATCTGACAGGGTAATGGGTGTGCCGCCGTTAAATGACACGTAGCCATAGTCGTTAAAGGGAAGGTAATCGTTGGCTTGGAACCGCCACTCAAATGACGTGAGGCCAGAAACCACGCCTGACAGGGATGCCGTGGCAGACAGGTACGCAACATTTGAAGAGACTGAAGCGCCACCGTTAAAGCCCACGTTAGGGGTAAAAGCAGTCAGATCCAGAACGTGTGCTTGGGCAGAGCCTCCAGAAAAAGCCATGGCAACGAAGAGTGCCGCAAATGCTTTGTTTTTCATTGTCGAAAACCTCATGTTTAGATCAAAAAAATCAAAATGTCGTAGGGCAATGCACTAAGGTTGGTGCACCGTTGAAATCTACGGTTTCGATTGTATGCGGGGGGGCGCAAGTGTTTTTATTGCGGTATCTTCCATGTCTACGGCACTTGGCTTGCCACAAAACAGTGCGGACAGGATTGTAAATCCTGTCCGGCAACGAAATTATCAATGCTTTCCGTGTCCGCAACCCTTGCTTAGGTTAAAATGCAGACACTATCCGAGTTTTACACATCCTAGGTGAACCAGCGTGTTTGAAATTATTTTTGCCGGTGGGTGGGTCATGTGGCCCATCATCGGCTGTTCAATTGCCGCGATGGCGATCATCGGCGAAAAGTTGTGGTCTTTGCGCAGGGAGAAAGTCATGCCCCGCCAATTAACGGTGCAGGTATGGAACCTTTATCGCAAAAACCAGCTTGACTCACCCAACATCCGTCAATTGCGGAACGGTTCCCCGTTGGGGGCGGTGCTTGCCGCCGGCATTCTGAACTATCCCCATGGCCGCGAAATCATGAAGGAAAGCATCGAGCAGGCCGGCCGGGCGGCGGTTCATGAGTTGGGCAGATACTTGAATACCCTAGGCACCATCGCCTCCATCTCGCCTTACCTGGGTTTATTGGGTAGCGTATTGGGGATGATCAAAGTGTTTTCCACCTTTTCCGTCGGCGGCGGCATCGCCAACCCGATGCATCTGGCTGGTGGCATTTCGGAAATCCTGATAACTACCGCATCCGGGCTGGCAATTGCCATTCCCAGCCTGATGTTCCATCGTTATTTCGAGAGCCGGGTCGATGAATACGCCTTGCGACTGGAAGAGGAAGCCTTGCATTTGATAGAGCGTTTGCATGGCGAACGCGAGGATTGATTCCATTTCAATATCCGCCGGCAAATTTTTTGGGGTCGAATTCATTCGACCGTGGGCGGCTGAAACCGTCCCTCCATTCAACCTTTGAAATAGAATTGGGACGAATCAAGGCAACGAAAGCATGAATTTCCGACCCCGCGCAAAGAACAAACCCGAACTCAACCTGATTCCACTGATTGACGTACTCATTGTGTTATTGATTTTCTTGGTACTGACCACGACATTCAGCCACGAAGCCGCTTTGCATATACATCTGCCCGAAGCCAGCAATCATGAGCAGGGCAAAGACAATGGCATTGAGTTGGTCATCGACGCGGATGGTCATTACATAGTCAATGGACACACTGTTTTGAGTGGCGATGTGGATTCAATAAAGCAAGCCCTATTGGAAGCGGCCGGGCAGGACAAAGACCCTCTGGTGACCATCAATGCCGACAAGTCCACCCGGCACCAAGCCGTGATTAGCGCCTTGGACGCTGCTGGCCAACTGGGTTTTGTGCATGTCACTTTTGCCATCAAGTCGGCGGATAAATAGGCGGCACTCAGATGAAGCTGGCAGACTGGTTGCAACGACAATGGTATGAACCCATCCCCCCGCTCGGATTGGTCCCTTTGTCTGCGCTGTTTCGTTGGGCTGTCGCATTAAGACGATTAGCCTATGACAAGGGATGGAAAAAATCAGTGCGTCTGCCAGTGCCGGTCATTGTGGTCGGCAATCTCACCGTTGGCGGCACGGGCAAGACCCCGCTGACCCTCTGGCTAGTGGAATTCCTTACCCAATCTGGATTTAAGCCGGGTGTGGTCAGCCGTGGATATGGCGGGAGCAGGCTCAAGCAACCCGTTGCAGTCTTTGCGGACAGTGACCCGAATGAAGTAGGTGACGAGCCAGTGTTGATCGCCCGGCGGACGGGTTGCCCGGTCTATGTGTTTCCCCGCCGTGTCGAGGCCGGACGGGCGTTATTGGCTGAAACTACTTGCGACATCATCATTGCCGACGATGGCTTGCAGCATTATGCTTTGGCTCGGGACATTGAAATTGCCGTGGTGGACGGCGAACGTCGCTTCGGCAATGGGGAGTGCCTCCCTGCCGGCCCTTTGCGCGAGCCAGTGGGGCGATTGGCCGGAGTGGACTTGGTGGTTTGCCGTGGGCAGGCGTTGGAAAATGAATTCCCGCTCACTCTTAGCCTTGGTGAGGCAGTGAACTTGACCGATGACACATTGAAAAAGCACTTGGTCGAATTTATCGGTATCCAGCCGCTCTATGCCATAGCCGGAATCGGACATCCGGGCCGCTTTTTTGGCGAACTCAGGCAGGCGGGGTTACGCTTCGAGGAAAGGGCTTTTCCTGACCATCATCAATTCACCCCGGAAGATTTGAACTTTGGCGACAATGCCACCGTATTAATGACGGAAAAGGACGCGGTGAAATGCCGTGGCTTTGCCTGTGGACGATGTTGGACCATTCCGTTGCGAGGGGTTATGCCTCCCGCTTTTGGCGAGAAACTATTACAACTATTAAAGGTTAGATTCGATGGACAAAAAACTGCTTGAAATCTTGGTTTGCCCGCTGTGCAAGAGCGATTTGATTTATAAAAAAGAAGAGCAGGAATTGATTTGCAAAGCCGACCGGCTGGCATTTCCAATCCGCGACGAGATACCGGTGATGCTGGAAAATGAAGCGCGCAAGATCAGCTTGGAGGAATACGACGAACTTGCCAAACAGCAAACCTCCTTGGTGGATTGATGGTCGATTTTAAAATAGTCATCCCCGCCCGCCACGCTTCCACCCGGCTTCCGGGCAAGCCCCTGCTGGACATCGCAGGCCGTCCGATGATCTATCATGTCTGCGAACGCGGACTGGAGGCGGGGGCCAGTGAAGTGGTGCTAGCCACCGACGACGAGCGCATCGCCGAAGCCGTGGCCGGTTTGCCGGTGACGGCGGTGATGACCGGCGCGGATCACAGCAGTGGCACCGAGCGAATAAAGGAAGCCGCCGATATCATGGGTTGGCCGGACGAAACCATCGTCGTCAATCTGCAAGGCGATGAACCTTTCATCCCGCCGGACCTCAAGCGCCGTTTGGCCCGCTTATTGGCGAAGCAAGATGTCGCTGAAGTCGCCACCCTTGCCACGCCGATTGTCGATCGGGCGGAAATTTTCAATCCCAACGCGGTGAAAGTGGTGCTGGACCGTGATGGTCACGCCTTGTACTTCAGCCGTGCGCCAATCCCTTGGCATCGCGCTTCCTTTAACTCAACCGACGCCAATCTTCCACCTAATTTTCCTTGGCTACGCCATATTGGCGTCTACGCCTATTCGGTCGGGTTTTTGCGCCGCTACGTCGCTTGGCCGACTTCGGAATTGGAAGCCGTCGAATCTTTGGAGCAACTCCGCATTCTCTGGATGGGCGAGCGCATCCTCGTCATGTCGGTGGATAGCGCACCCGAGGCCGGTGTGGATACAGAAGAAGATTTGCATCGGGTTAGGGCGAGGTTTACTGAAGCTGGGTCGTGATTTTTGACAGGATCAGGCCCATGGGTTGTGCCGGCGAAGCAGGCACATCAGTCGAGTTACGCGATCAATGCCATACATTGGATCGTCTGATTGAGAGAAAATAATTTATCACCGAAATAATCGGATAGTGAATCTCTCCCCGTCTTCGATCAATTCAGGCTCGGTACTGTTATGATTCCTCATGCTCTTCACAATTTTTCTCGGCACCCCCATGCCGGAATGCTCAAGGTAACGGTAATCCCTCATTACATCTTTGATAAGCTGATTACGAGCAGCCCGGCAACCTGTCAACATCCTCTTCGGCGTAATGCCATTTGGCAGACGACCCGGAGATATTACTTCCAATCTGTCATCATAAATCGTTAGCTCAATGTCCGTGGCGGATAACAAATAATCACGATGGATAAGCGCATTCACGATGGCCTCGCGAATGGCTTCAGGTGGATAGCTTGGTTTTTCTTCGCGTCTGGCACCTCCCTCTTCGATCTGTCCGGCGACAACTGTATTGCGCTGGACAAAGGCAAGAGCCTGTTCAACCAAGCCAGACTCAACGATCTCACCGTCCTCGTTAAGAAGCGGAGTCATTGGTCCACGCAAGGTGCTGCGTTCGCGAGCTGCGTAATCTTTGGCATTTCCAGCGAAAGCTGTCGCATCAATACCGGCTTGTGGTAAAAACCGATTTGGATTGCGACCAAACAAGAGAATTCCCGAAACGGTTATACCGTCTTCAACCATGATTTCTGTGTTAAACAGCAAATTTTGCCAACTGGTTTCATCATCGTCTGCTGGAACATCCTGTTGCCGGACGTGCGCGAAATAATTTTTCAGTCGACGCTGATCGAGATCAGTCATCCTTGCGCCGGAAACAGGCCGCAATTCTACACGAAAGCTACCTCGCTGCTGGAATAGCCGGCCAAGCTCTTCGGGCGTTGGCTCTCGGCTTTGTGTGCCGACACGGATATAGTAAGCATTTTTGTTTTTATGCCAGACGGTATGAACATCAAACCCACGAGATACCCGCACCACCGAAATATCCTTTCCAAGCTCAACCTCCTTGAATAGCTCATAGAAAGGAATGATCGCCGGTCTGATCTTGTCTCGGCAAGCGGTCATTACCCATTCTTCCAATTTATCGCGGGTAATGCCACTGATACTGCCATCATCCTCGACACCTAACAAAACCATGCCGCCTGCAAAATTGGCAAAGGCGACTAGTTCTTTTGCCAAATCGTAATTTTCAATGACATCCCGCTTGAATTCTATGCCTGAATTCTCGCCATTACGAATGATCTCAAGAAGCTCTGTACGGGTAAGGGTCATATTTAGAATCCGTATTTTTGACGGCGCATCTCAAAAGCGGCTTTACCGCCTTCAAGGATTTCTTCAACCATTTCCCTAACAGGTTGAATATCAATTGATCCCCTGTGGCGGTCGCTGATCCATCCATGAGCGATGCCATTCTGGCTGCTGGCTGAAAGGCCGACAATCAGATCGGCATCCCCTAGTACGGGAATGTTCGCATTGTGAGTCGAAAAAATAAACTGCCGTTTACGCTTCCCGTCTTTCATCGTTGGGACGACACCATCCATAATGAATCGGTTATCAAGATCGTCTTCCGGCTGATCGACAACCAGAGGAGCCTCAGACTCAAGCAATAACAATAAAAGCACCGCCGTTGCCTTTTGACCGGTGGACAGGGCATTAAGGGTCTGCCATGTCGGCGACTCGCCTTCCGGCGCAGTGTTCAACTCGATTTTGGTTGTCGCTGGCAACTCCACTTCCTCAATCTTCATGATGGTGTCATGCGAAGCCATAGCCAATCTCTCGGCTGCCGCTGGCGGTAAACTATATTGAGCAACAAGAGCCTCCTTGCCTTCCCGACAACGATCCGCTAAATCCCGCAATGACAGGCTGTCACGATTTTTCAGACGCTCTAGGAGTGCGGCAAGATTACCACCGATCTCTTCGCGCAACAGCCGCTCAAGTGGGTCGCGGTTGCCACCCATGGTGACCATGACTCGCACTCGTCCATCGAGTTTCTTCGTGACCTTTTTAGCGGCCTTATCCAGAGGACGATATTCAGTGGATTGCAGATTCTCCCATTCATCAACCAGCTTCCGCCGGTTGACCTGATGGGTGGCACGGTCGCGAGTGAGTGCGTCTTTTCTCTCCCGCAATGGTCTCAACTCTTCAATCTGATGCCGCAGGTCGATGAATTCCTTGCCATCTATCTTGTCTTTTTGAAGTTCGCGCAACAGGCTTTGATAGGTGGCATCCACCGCTTGTTGGCGTATTTCCCATTGAGTACGCAACGCTGTCAGTTCGGTATTCGCAGTGACAAGTAGGGTCGCAATCTGACTGGTAACCGCTTGAAGCTGGCTGCTGACCCGGTCGAGAATGTCAGATCCCTCAATCAGCAGAACACTGTTTGGTAATCCTTCAAGCGCTTTAGAGGACAGGAATGCGGTATCGATAGGCAATAATTCAGACAGTTCTTGCTGTACAGTAGCAACGGGGGCTAACCGTTCCTTTACCGTGTTCAAAATGCGCTCCTCGCGCACCAGAAGGCTTTTTTCTTTGAGGCGTTCCTCTAATCCAGCATCTTGGAATCGCTTCTGTGTTTCTTCCAGACTGGGTAACAGGGCGAGCCGCTCGTCGATGAGCTTGATTTCCCGTTGCACATCGGCAATCCGACTCCGTGACCGCTCCAATTCCAATCGCAACTTGGCTTTTTGTGCGCTTGCACCAGGCTCGCGTTCAACAAAACGCTCAAGCAATAGCGTTAGTTTTTCGGGGCTCTTAGTGAGTTCAGAAATCTCGTGCTGGCCAAAAACCTCGACACCGGGAATCACGCCTCGCGGCGATTGATTCAACACATTACCGAGTTCATCCTTGACCACAGGAGGATTGGGAAACGTGCGTTCAATCGTGTAATCCTGTCTTGCCGGGTGGTGAGACCGCACTAAAAGCGAAATCTTGGTGCCACTTTTCAGGACATTTTTAATAACACCTTCATGGGCTTTGCGAGCCTCTTCGCCCAAGGGGTCGAGAGCCATGGCATAGCGAAGGCTTTCAATGATAGTCGATTTTCCAGTGCCTCTGCCGCCGATTAATACATTCAGATTGCCGTTGAAGTGGATGCGGGTTCCGTCAAGAAATCCACCTTCCCAAGCCATGGCGATGAATTCGGCATGAGGCTCAGGAGCGGACTCATTGTTTAAGCGAACGCGGGATTTCGGGTCGAGGAATGCTTGGCGCAAACCCTCGACTGACAAGGCCGACATTTTGACAAAGCAAGTCGAGCGTGGCGCGGCAATATCCTCCGGGCTATTCACATCGGGAGCATTAATGACAGCAACAGGCCGCTCGCGATGATAATCGCGGTTCTTATTCTTCAAAATAGGCCGGATGTTTTGCGGAGCTTCGTCGATAGTACCGGGCAAAGCACAAGCATATAAGCAACTAGATTTCCAAGCGTTTATACGCGGCTGACCATCAAGAGTCGCCAGTAGGCCACTAGCGGCAGCGACATGAGCGGCAATGGCTATCCCGCCCTGTCTGCGGACACATTCCAGCAATTCAAGACAATCTTTATCTCCATTAGGAGATAGTGCGTTATGGTCATGAACGCCAAATTGACCGATAAACCGTTCCAAGTTTTGATCCTTGTCAGGGTCATAAAGGCAAAGAAAATGAACCCCGTCTTTGGATGATGCCTCGAATCCCCCAAAAACGAAAATGCCGTTTGCACGAGCCTCTTGGATTAAATTCCTTGAATCGGCAACCCGGTAATGATCGGTAATTGCAATTGCCTCAATTTCATTTTTTTTGCAAGCCGCCACGATAGCAGCATTGTATTCAGCCTCAGTTTTGAAATTCGTCTGCTTGGCATGACGCTCATGATAGGCAAATGGGTTCACTTGGAGGGCGCAACGATAAAATCGTGCGCCGTTCGGCTGTTTCAACGCTTCATTCAGTGGCTGTGATCTGGTCTTGTCATCTTCCATTGGTTTTCCCATGATGTCGCTTGTTGCTGTGATGTGTCCTTTTCAATCCCCGTTACGGACTCAGTCAATTGGTGGGTGATTATAGCGACTTCATGGGTTTTCATAAAGTCTGTAAATTTAGTCTGGGGATGGTTTTCTCGCCAGTTTTTCGGCGGCGGCCTTCGCTTCGGCCAAGGTGATTGCATCCAGTTGGCCCGCCAACCGGTCGCGCCAGCCGGGGGCGTGTTGCTTTTCTGTCCTTGCCGCCAAATCAATCCATGCATAGGCTTGGATTGGAACGCGTCCTCTCAACGAAACGGTCAGCCCTACGTTTTTTTCTTTCAGCTTTCCCGACTTTAGAGGTGTACCATGGTGAACTATCGGCGGAATTGCGTGCCGGGCGGGACGTTTTCCTTTACCGTGACTTAAACGATTGTCTTTGGTGCGCTAGGGCCGTAGGTTATAAGGGCGCAATAACCGTCAGGCGAACTGCGCCGAATGGTTGGGTTTCGTTCGGAGGTATACGCTAAAAAGCTATTCCGCCCTGCGCGGGCTGAAGAGTGGGGGTGTTCCCATGTAGTGGAAAACCCATTCCTGATAAAGATATTCAACAATAAAGGGCGTGGAAAATGGCTTTTTTAACAAAATTATTAGGGGCAATAATCGTTGGCGTTTTGCCACTGATTTTATGCACCCTGTGGTATGGATACAATTACTTCCCAGTCTATGCCAAAGGTCATGAAGATATAGAATTGCGGTTGGTACGGGGGTTGGTCTATGTTCAAGACGGGGACTGGCGGCAAGTCACCAAAAACAAGACGCTCAAGCCGGGGCAATCGATCTGGATCAAGGACGGCTCGGCAACCTTGGCATTCTTCGGGTCAACCTTACTAAAACGTAAACAATCACCCCCCTATCGCAAATTTCGATTAATTGGTTCACAATGATCCCAACATTCTGAACATTTTCGCCCCCATGCAACTGAGCGACCACAGCCTGCGACAGATCGACGAAGCCTACCTGAAACGGTTGGGAGACGAGGCGTTGCGCTCGTTGTCATCCAAGCTGCTGCTGGACTTGAAGGAAGCGCGTGAGCGCTTGAACCAAACCAGCCGGAACAGTTCGCTGCCGCCGAGCCGGGAGGCGCCGTGGGATAAAACCCGTGCGGCGGATGCCGGGACGGAACGGGACGAAGGCACGGAAGAAACCGATGCCGAGGACATCCCCCCGGAAACCGCTGCTGATGCCGGGGGCGAGGCCGAGGCCGAGGCCGCTGCTGCCGAGGCCGAACCTGCCCCGGCGGTGGAAGCCCAGCCGATGGCCCGGAAAC
>Ga0194062_1000007_pt1 | contig 103390 bp, 100 predicted proteins | sample SepL2225m_MetaG_FD_155481 | JGI IMG/M metagenome (GOLD analysis project Ga0194062, IMG submission 155481) | Anoxic zone freshwater microbial communities from boreal shield lake in IISD Experimental Lakes Area, Ontario, Canada - Sep2016-L224-25m | ecosystem: Environmental > Aquatic > Freshwater... | reverse complement strand
CTTTTAACTTAAGCGAGGCTGGCATACGCGCTGCCAACTCCACCAACTCATGGTCAATAAACGGTACACGCGCCTCTAAGCCCCACGCCATCGTCATGTTATCCACACGTTTCACTGGATCATCCACCATCAGCGCCGTCACATCCATGCGCAGCACTTGGTCGAGAAATTCGTCTGCATTGGTTTTTTGTAGCTGCTCGCTCACCCACGCCGAAGTCACATCCTCTACCGCGTAAGCATCGGTCATCATCTCCAGATACTCGGCGTGATCGCGGTCAAAATAATGCTGTGAGAATTTTTCTAGCGGAGTGCCCTCTGCCTCCTCCATGCGCGGATACCAGAAGTAACCACCGAATACCTCATCCGCGCCCTGCCCCGCCAACACCACTTTTACCTCAGGCGCCACGCGCTGCCCCAACAAATAAAACGCCGTCACATCGTAGCTCGGCATCGGCTCAGACATTTGCGCGATGGCTTCAGGTAAATGCTTCAGCACATCGCTGTTCGCGAGTGCATATTTGTGATGTTTCGTTTTGAAGTGTTTGGCAACGATGTCGGAATATTCAAACTCATCAGCCAGCTCGCCCGCAACGGCCTCAAAACCAATCGAAAAGGTATTCAGATTATCGACATGATCGGCCAGCAGCCCCACCAACAAACTCGAATCGAGGCCACCAGAAAGCAACACGCCCACGGGCACGTCAGAGGCCAAACGATGGCGCTCAACCGCACGGCGCAACACATCGCGCGTCGCCACCAACCAATTTTCTTCAGTGAGCGCCACATCCGGACGGGTGGCATTGAGCTGCCAATAACAGCGTAACGTCACCTCTCCATCCGCTGTAAAGGTCATCGTATGCGCAGGCGGCAATTTCTTAATTCCTGCCAAAATCGTGCGTGGCGCAGGTACCACGCTATGTAAGGTGAAATGGTGATGCAGCGCAATCGGGTCAAGGCTGGTGTCAATGTCACCACCAGCGAGCAAAGACTGCATGGTGGATGCAAAGTGCAAATGTGCCCCGCTCAAGGCGTAATACATCGGTTTAATGCCGAGACGGTCGCGCGCTAAAAATAATGTTTTTGCCCTAAGGTCGTAAATGGCAAAAGCAAACATGCCGTAAAAGCGCTCAACGCAATGCTCACCCCAAGCGTGATAGGCCTTAAGGATCACTTCGCTATCGCCGGTGGAAAAAAACTCATAGCCCATCTCGATGAGCTCGGTGCGCAATTCTTTGTAGTTGTAGATCGTGCCGTTAAATACCAGCGCAAGATTTAAAACTTTGTCGAACATCGGCTGATCAGCGTGCGCCGTGAGATCAATGATCGCGAGACGGCGATGACCAAACGCTAAGGGGCCATCATGATAAAAACCCTCGTGGTCGGGGCCGCGCCTCGCAAGGCGTGAGGTCATCCGTTGCACAACCCCCAAATCAGGAGCTGCATAATCGAAACGCAATTCACCGCAAATGCCGCACATGCTTTACTCCAGTATCTTTCAGATACCAGATTATCGCCTATGGCAAACAAATTCGGCACTCCGTTTCAGGCCTGTTAGAAGAACTCCAAATTCGACCCGTCATCCTTTCTCTTGCTAAGCGCTTCAATTTCTTCTTTTGGCACGCCTTTAACCAATTCAAACTCAGAAAATATTTTGTGAATCCGCTCGGCGGTTTCCATAAAATCATGAGACAGCTTAACTGCTTGGCTAGCGACTTCAAGATTTTGAATCGAAGCGTTGCTTACTTCATGCATATCACCCGCAACTTTATTTCCTGATAGCGCCAGTTGGCGTGCGCTCTCTGCCATCTGGTTGGACATGCTCGTAACCTCTTTGCTGGTCTGCGTAATTTGCTGAAGCGCTTCAACACTGAGCTGCATTTTAGCTACGCCTTCATCGACTTCTGTCACCGCAAGGCCCATGGTGTTAACGGCATGGGTCGCCACCTCTTGCACCTTGCCGACAATATCAGTTATGCCCACTGTGCTTAAGCGGGTACTCTCGGCCAACTTGCGCACCTCGTCAGCCACGACGGCAAACCCTCGCCCTGATTCACCTGCACGAGCCGCCTCAATTGCCGCGTTCAACGCTAACAAGTTGGTTTGATCGGCTATCTTGCGAATGGTGCCAGTCACTTCACCAATTTTTTCAATGCTCGCCTTGAGTTCAGACATAATCTGGCTAGAATTATTCACGCTCTCAACCACGCGTCGATTGGCATCCATGCTGGCCGCCAATGTAGTGTTACAACTTTCTACCAGCCCTTGCGAATCCGATGCAGCACCTGCTGCGCGCTCCGAGCCATCCGCCACCTGTGATACAGACTGGCTAAAGTTGATGGTGACATCGACCACGCCGTCCACTTTCTCTTTTTGATTAGTAGAGAACATCGTAATTAGAGACATTTGTGCGTGCAGATCTGAGCTATTTTGCTGCAGCACCAGCACCGCTTCACGAATGTTATCCAGCATCACTTTGATGTTCACTTGCATCACTGCCAACGCATCATTCATGCCACCAAAGTCATCTCTTTCTGCGACCTTAATATCATCCGTGAGCACGCCCTCGGAAATTCGATTGAAGTGATGGATGGTGGTTGCCATCTGTTGATTGATGCGACGAATCCATAGATAACCCACTGCCGCCAACAACATTAAGCTGACAGCCGTTGCCGCAATACTTTGAATCACTTGCTGATAAAAGTGTTCCTCTGCATGTTGTTCACGAGCTTTCGCCTCAGTTTCAATGTGTTCACGCACTCCTTGAGCGCTCGCCTTAGCCTTCTCATAAAGCGCGTAGAATTTGGTTTCTAACGTTGCATTTACTCCGACAAAATTACTGGCTTTAAGAAAGTCACGCGCAGGGATTAACGCTTCGTTGATGTATTGATTAATATCAAACTCAAACGCCTCAAGCAATTTGGCATTAATTTCATCTTTAGGATGTTGTTCGATGACTGCTTTGAGCACATTTATTTCTTCAATTTTTTTGCTGATATTGTCTGTATGTCGGCTGAGCGGGTGATCATGCTGGTCGCCGTAGGAAAATCGAGAGTCATGTCTCAGCGACAAAACGGTGTGTTTGTAAGCTCCATCCATTAGCGAAAGGGTGCGCTCTATGGCCGCCAAGGGATAGGCTTCTTGCACATAAGCACTCGATAGATTCTCGTTACTATGCTTCAGATTGCTTAAACCAACCGTTACCGAGAGCGCCAACACAAATGTTGAAAACAGCACAGTTGCAATAATCTGCGCTTTAAGACTGGCTAAAAACCCCAAGGGATTACGTTTTTTCGGAATGGGTTTGTCGCTATTGATAAGCTCTTTATACAAAGTATCAGCACTGGCGATTTGCTCTTTGGTCGGCATTGAACGGACTGAGAGATAACCCGTGATCTCACCCTCTTTTCTGATCGGCACAACAAACGCCTCGACCCAGTAATAGTCTCCATTTTTTGCTCGGTTTTTAACAATGCCAGTCCACGGCCTGCCCTCTTTGAGGGTTTTCCACAAGTCTTCAAAGGCCTGCGGCGGCATATCTGGATGACGCACCATATTGTGGCTTTTCCCAATCAGTTCTTCACGACTAAAGCCACTGATATAGACAAAATCATCATTGGCAAAAGTGATCATTCCTTTGAGATCGGTTTTAGAAACCAAGTTTCGCCCATAGGGGAAATCGACTTGATTTGCGGTAATTGGCAGATTAATTTTCATTTTTATAGCCTGACAAGGTTCTCACGTAGTTTCTATCGGCACGTTGCCGAAAAACTTTAATTTGCACACCATTTTACTTCGGGATGCCCTTGGCTAATTTATCGGATAACCTTCACTATTGATCCCACGCCCGTGTTGCTAGATACTGCACACTATTCCACTGCGTTGAGTTTCTTTGACCATGCCCCAACCCACTACTCACCTGACCCCTGCTCATCACTCCACTGAATTCGTCACTTGGTTTCGTTCAGTTGCCCCTTACATCAATGCGTTTCGCGGCAAAACTTTTGTCGTAGCCTTTGGGGGCGAAGTTATTGCCGATGGCAAGTTTGTTGAACTCACCCATGACTTCAATTTGCTTGCCAGCCTTGGCGTGCACCTGGTGCTCGTGCATGGCGCACGACCGCAAATTGAGCAACACCTGTCGCGCAACGACATTTCTGATCACTATCACCAAGGCATACGCATGACCGATGCCGAGACCATGCAGTGCGTAAAAGAGGCGGTTGGGCGCACGCGTCTAGAAGTTGAAGCCTTGCTGTCGATGGGGCTAGCCAATTCACCGATGGCCAATGCTGACATTCGCGTCGCCGGTGGCAACTTCATCACCGCACAGCCGATGGGTGTAATCAATGGCGTTGATCTATTGCATACCGGTTGTGTTCGCAAAGTCGATGTAGCGGCGATTAAAGATCGTCTCGAATTCAACGAGGTCGTGTTGCTCTCACCGCTAGGTTATTCGCCTACCGGTGAAGTTTTCAACTTAACCTTGGAAGATGTCGCCACCACTACCGCGATCGCTCTGGATGCCGATAAGCTGATCTTCTTGATGGATACTGATGGCGTGATGGACAAACAAGGTGAGTTAATGCGCGAGCTAACCATTGCAACAGCCAATGAGGTGCTCTCAAGCAAACGTAAACTATCGGACGACATCGGGTTATTTTTGCCTTGTGCGGTACGCGCTTGCGAGGCCGGCGTTGCCCGTACTCACTTGATTAGCCGCCATCAAGATGGCTCTCTGTTGCAAGAATTATTTTCTGATGACGGCATCGGCAGCATGGTTGTAGAAAGCACGCTGAACACGATTCGCGATGCCACCATTGATGATGTAGGCGGTATTCTCAAACTGCTTGAGCCGCTGGAAGAGGAAGGTATTTTGGTGCGTCGCTCACGTGAATTGCTAGAGCGAGAAATCGAACGCTTCGTGGTGATGGAACACGACCATCGTATTATTGGGTGCGCTGCGCTATATCCTTTCCCCGATGAGAAAGCGGCCGAGTTAGCCTGCATGGCAGTGCATGCGCAATATCGTCGCCATGGTTATGGCGATGCATTGCTCAACCATATGAGTGTAGAGGCGAAAAATCAGCGCTTTAAAAAATTATTTGTGCTCACCACACGTACCGCGCATTGGTTTGTAGAGCGTGGCTTTAAAGAAGTCGAGCCGAGCCAGCTTCCGGCCGAGAAGAAAGCACTCTATAACTACCAACGTCGTTCAAAAGCGTTTATGAAAACGCTAAAATAGTTACATCAGTACTGTAGGTAGCATTGTGTCATCACCCTGTCACAATGACTTTTTATTATTAACCCCTTATGGAGTCTCAAAATGGCAAGAACAGTTCAGTGCGTAAAACTCGGTCGCGAAGCAGAGGGCCTAGATCGTCCAATGTATCCAGGACCTCTCGGACAACGGATATTCGACAATGTGTCGAAGGAAGCGTGGGCGGGGTGGATCAAGTTCCAAACCATGCTGGTGAACGAAAACCGTCTGAATCTAGCGGACGCTCAATCACGCAAGTTTTTAGCCGAGCAGATGGAGAAGTATTTCTTTGGCGGGCCAACAGCGGCCGTAGCAGGCTACGTTCCACCAGCACCTTAATCCATATACACCGTGGGTCGTACTTCAGTCCGACTTATCAGGTGAACTCCCCTACTCGTGTCGCTTAAAAAATGACTAAAAAATATCCTCCCCAAAATTTTATTAATCGCGAACTCGGGCTCTTAGAATTTAATCGGCGCGTACTCGCACAGGCAGAGAATCCCAACATTCCGCCACTGGAAAGACTCAAATACATTTGCATTGTGAGTAGCAATCTCGATGAATTTTTTGAGATTCGCGTGGCAGGACTAAAAGAACAAATCAAACTCGGTGTCGAAAGCAGTGGTCCAGATGGCATGGTTCCCCCAAGCATTCTCCGACGCGTACGTGATCAAGCGCATCAAATTATTGAAAAACAATATCTGATTTTTAATAAAGATCTGACACCCACTCTCGCGCAATGTGGTGTGCATTTCTTGCGGCGCACTCATTGGAACGAAGCGCAGAGCGCGTGGGTGAAAGATTATTTCTTGCGTGAAGTGATGCCGGTTCTCACACCGATTGGACTTGACCCGTCACATCCTTTTCCTCGTGTGCTGAATAAAAGTTTGAATTTTGCCGTGGAGCTGAGTGGCAAAGATGCCTTCGGCCGGAATTCTGCCAAAGCCATTGTGCAAGCGCCTCGTATGTTGCCACGGACCATTTTGATGCCGCCAGAAATTTCTGGCTGTGAATATGGATTTGTATTTTTGTCATCCATTCTGCACGCTCATGTGGGCGAATTATTTGCAGGCATGGAGGTCATGGGTTGTTTCCAATTCCGCGTCACCCGAAACAGTGATTTGTTTGTGGATGAGGAAGAGGTTAAAAATTTACGCATCAGTTTGCAAGGTGAGCTTCCGCAGCGCCATTTCGGCGATGCAGTACGTCTCGAAGTCGCCGACAACTGCACGCCAGAAATGGCTGATTTTTTATTGAAGCAGTTTGATCTCAAGCCTGACGATTTATATCGGGTGCATGGCCCGGTGAATTTGGTGCGCTTAATGCGCATTCCCGATGAAGTGAATCGCGATGATTTGAAGTTCCCCGCTTTTGTGCCCGGCACGCCCCTCTCGTTGCAAAAAAAGGGGGCGGACATGTTTAAACTACTCCGCAAAGGTGATGTGTTATTGCACCATCCTTACCAGTCTTTCCGTCCGGTGATCGACTTTATTCAACAGGCTTCTACCGATCCACAGGTGGTGGCAATCAAACAAACTATTTATCGTACCGGCGCTGATTCTGCACTGATGGAAGCACTCATCACCGCAGCGCAAGGCGGCAAAGAAGTTACCGTTGTGGTGGAGCTGCTAGCGCGCTTTGATGAAGAAGCGAATATCAATTGGGCTAGCCGTTTAGAGCAGGCCGGCGCACATGTGGTGTACGGCGTGGTCGGCCACAAAACGCACGCCAAAATGGTGATGATCATTCGCCGTGAAGACGGCAAGTTACGCCGCTATGTTCACCTTGGCACCGGCAACTATCATCCCCGTACCGCTAAGCTCTACACCGATTTTGGTTTGTTCACTTGCAACGAAGAAATTTGCTCTGATGTAAATCAGGTGTTTGTACAACTCACCGGTTTAGGTAAATCCAGTAAGTTGCTACATTTGTGGCAGTCACCATTTTCTTTGCACAGCCAAGTAATCAAGTCGATTCAAAACGAAGCCAAACTCGCGAAAGCAGGCAAAGTGGCACACATCATCGCCAAGATGAATGCCCTGCTGGAACCTGAAATTATTCAGGAGCTTTATGAGGCTTCAAAAGCCGGGGTCAAAATTGAACTGATCATTCGCGGCGTTTGCGCGCTACGCCCCGGTGTCGTTGGACTTTCAGAAAATATTACCGTGCGCTCAATCATCGGGCGCTTCTTAGAGCACACGCGCATCTTCTACTTCCGCAACAATCTGGCTCACGATGTTTATTTATCAAGTGCAGACTGGATGGATAGAAATTTCTTCCGCCGCATCGAAGCATGCTTCCCGCTGCTTGATCCTAGGCTGAAAAAGCGCGTGATCGAAGAAGGTTTAAAAGTTTACCTGCAAGATAACTGCCAAGCATGGGAAATGAATAGCGAAGGCGGCTGGACATTGAAAACTTCGCGCGCAGTAGAAAAATGCGCGCAGAAAACGTTGCTAGAAAACTTGGCTAGCAAGCCCACCGCCGCCGCTGAATAGCGCATCGTCCTATTTTTTGCAACAGATTGATTATATTGACTAATCTTTTTTTGGTCGCCCGGTTTTAATTTTCTCTAGGCTCGCCACCGACTGCTTAAATTGCGCGGCGGTTTGTTTCGCCAACACCTGTAAACCTACGCGCAGAAGCTCACTTTTTTTGACGTGTAAATCGACTTTTAGTGCGCGCTGTTTAAGTTCCGTAATCAGATCATAATCAACTTGCGGCATGGTAAAGCTATCGCGCACCACTTTTAATTTTTTCTCTTTCTTTTCTTTACGTTCAGAACTGACTACAACCGGTTTCGGTGCAACAGAGTTACGTAACACCAACGCTTTTTTTACAGGTTTACTTACAGTCATTTTGCTCTCCTCAAAAGTGGGTATGGCGAAATCAGTATATACGGTATATTCTACTGATCACATTGTAATATTTGAGAATAAATTCTGATGGATCTGATCTTGTGGCGGCATGCCGAAGCGGTGGATGGCTTGCCAGATATGGATAGAGCTTTAACCAAAAAAGGCCAGCAACAGGCTACACGCATGGCTGAATTTTTATCTGCGCGTTTACCCAGCGACACCCGCGTCCTAGTTAGTCCAGCGCTACGCACTCAGCAAACCGCTAGTGCGCTCAACAAAAAATTTATCACTGAACCGGCCATTAGCCCAGGCATGAGTGCTCAGGCCGCGATCTTCGCATCGGGCTGGCCAAATGCTTCGGGCACCACACTATTAGTTGGACATCAACCTTGGATCGGCGAAGTCGCGTCATTTTTAATGACCGGAACCGAGCATTATTGGAGCGTTAAAAAAGGGTCGATTATCTGGCTGAGCAAACGCCAACGCGCGGGATATGACGAAACCGTTTTAAAATTGGTCATCGCACCAGAACAACTTTAATCACGAGGAGGCATCATGTTTGAATCAGCAGAGCTTGGACACAAAATAGACAAAGCCACTTACGATGCAGAGGTGCCTAAACTTCGCGAGGCTCTTCTGGATGCGCAATTTGATCTCGCGGAAAAAGCGAAATTTCCAGTGATTATTTTGATTGGTGGAGTGGATGGTGCCGGTCGTGGCGAGACCGTGAACCTACTCAACGAGTGGATGGATCCGCGCTACATTCGCACGCACGGCATGGGCGAACCTTCCGATGAAGAAATGGAGCGCCCAATGATGTGGCGCTTTTGGCAGGCATTGCCCCCCAAGGGTCGCATCGGCGTGTTCTTGGGCTCTTGGTACACCTGGCCTATTCTCAATCGCGTGATGGGGTTTACTAAGACTGCTGAACTAGATCAAAGCTTGGAGCGTGCAAAACGCCTTGAAAAAATGCTCACCGATGAGGGTGCGCTGATCATTAAATTTTGGCTACACCTTTCTAAAGACAAACAAGAAGCACGCCTAAAACTTTTGGAGAAAAATCCTAAAACTCGCTGGCGTGTGACTAAGCGCGATTGGGATCACTACAAACTCTACGACAAGTTTTTAAAAGTTCACGAGAGCGTGATTCGCCACACCAGCACCGCCGAAGCACCATGGATCATCGTCGAAGGCGCGGAAGCACACTATCGCAGCCTGACCGTCGGTAAAGTTATCCTTGAGGCCATTCGCAAAAGAATTGCTGAAACGGAAGAGAAGAAAAAAGCCGTGGTTCGTGCTGCGCCCTTGCTTCCTTCTATCGATAAATTGCATATTTTGAAAACACTCGATCTCACACAAAAAATCGAGAAGAAAAAATTCAATGAGGAACTAGAAAAATATCAGGGCAAGTTAGCCATGTTGACCCGCGATCCGCGCTTCAAACAAATTACGGTTGTCGCTGTGTTTGAAGGCAATGACGCAGCAGGCAAAGGCGGTAGCGTGCGCCGTATCACCAGTGCGGTGGATGCTCGCCAATATCAAGTGGTGCCGATTGCAGCACCCACCGAGGAAGAGCGCGCCCAGCCTTACCTATGGCGCTTCTGGCGGCACATTCCTCGCAAGGGTCGCATCACCATTTTTGATCGCTCATGGTATGGCCGTGTACTAGTCGAGCGCGTCGAAAAGTTTTGCTCTGAAGCGGACTGGATGCGGGCTTATCACGAGATCAACGACTTCGAGGCACAGCTAGATCGCCATAAAGTGGTGGTGGTTAAATTCTGGCTGACCATTAGCAAAGACGAGCAATTACGCCGCTTTGAAGAACGCAAAAAAACCGGCTTCAAGCGCTTCAAAATTACTGATGAAGATTGGCGTAACCGCGAAAAGTGGGAGGACTATGAACAAGCCATTTGCGATATGGTTGACCGCACCAGCACCAACGTCGCACCGTGGACACTAGTCGAGGCTAACGACAAAAACTTTGCTCGTATCAAAGTACTCAAAACATTGTGTCAACGCATTGAAGCTGCGATTAAAAAAGTAGAAGTAAAATAATCACTAGTGTGACGCCTCGTTCCTGACAGCGATTATTATTGGCAACCTCTTGTGGGTCGGGCTTTACCTCGCAGAGGTTCTTGTGCCCTTGGGTAGCCCGACAGTCGGGTTGAAACCCGACCCACAGGCGGCTGTTTGGCCCCATGCTAATTTTTCTGGACGAGATTAATTAAATTGCGCTAACCATCGGCGTAGGCGTAGCCCAATGCCGGTGGTGTAGCCAATCTCAACGAATCGAATCCGCCCCGCGCCATCCACGATAAAACTGGCGGGTACCGCATGCACTCCCCAAGTAGCAGACATCTCACCACTAGGATCGTTAATCGCGGCAAAGCTGAGCGACTGCTCTTGCATGAATTTTTCCACAGAGGCCGGATCACCGCTTTGCATCACAATGGTAACGGTGTTGGAGTAATCTTTCGCAAACGACTCTATCGAACTTTGCTCTGCTCGACATACGGGGCACCACGTTGCCCAAAAGTGCACCAACGTAGGTTGGCCATTCCACACCACACCGGGCAGCGCTGGCGCCGGGCCCGACACTACATCGCGCTGTTGCCACACCCGCATGCCGAAGACGATAGCTAAAATTAGAATCGTATTGACCGCAAGTGAGCGCCAGTTTTTCGTTAGGTAGTTTTTGAATCTGGAAAAAATACTATTTAGCCTCATCAATTATTTGCATTGTCTTGGCTTCCACATCTTTGGCGACAACCGCTAATGCTGGGTCTTGCGACAGCGCTGACAAAATACCGCTTGGCTTAATCATGCCGAGTTTGGTTTTACCTTCTTCGGTATAAACCGAAATGCGGCAAGGCAAAGCCATGTTCAAGCGCATATCAGTTGCCATTACCTTTGAAGCCTCTTTCGGATTGCACACCTCAAATACGCGACACTGATTTACAAATTCAACACCCTTGCCCCGCAGCGTATTGCCAATATCATGCACGTGCAACACACCAAAACCATTGCGCTTAACTGCGGCATCAAGATCCGTTGCGGCTTGTTCAAATGACTTACTACTTTCAACTATGTAATACATTTTGTATCTCCTGAATTAACACATAAGGACTAACTACCACCGCCCATACTTCAGCGTCCGCATCAAACCAAGCTTGCGCTTGATCGTCGGTAACCTGCCCTATTTTTTTCTGCGCTAGCCATTGGGCAACAAGCGCTTTGTTATCTTCCGAAATTTGAAACGCAACTTCGACTAAATCTAACTCTGCCGCAACAAAAATGGCTGAGCCACTGGCAAAAAAGCGCTGCAATTCTTTCCACGGTATTGTGGAGGTTTCCAAATTTACTTTAGCGCGGAAAATTTCTTCTTGGTTTTTAGTTGTCATTTTCAACAATCTTTCTGATTACTTTTTGCTTCCGTTTAAATAATTATTTTTCACCCGCATGTAGTGCTCTGCGGAATACTTTAAATAGATGATCTCTTCTTCAGTCAGCGGGCGTATCGCCTTTGCCGGGCGGCCCATATAGAGCATGCCAGATTCTAATTTCTTATTGGGCGAAACCAAGCTCCCCGCACCGATCATCACGCGATCAGGAATAATGGCGTCGTCCATGATGATCGAACCCATACCAATTAAGCATTCATTGCCGATACGGCAACCGTGCAAAATCACTGAATGCCCGACCGTTACATAATCACCAATAATCAGCGGCGACCCTTCCGGATTTTCAGGAGTCATGTGCGACACATGGCCCATCGTTAAATCTTGCACATTGGAGCAGCGGCCAATCTCGATACGATTCACGTCGCCACGCAACACAGCGTTACACCAGATTGAGCTGTCATCTCCGATTTTCACATCACCAATCACTTGGCAGGAAACATGCAAATAGACTCGCTCACCCATGATGGGAAAAGTATCAAGGTATTTTTCGATTGGCATATATTTTACTAATCAGAAGTTAAGTTGTCGGATGACGATTGCCGAGCTCACGCCAGATCGCCTTTGCAATGACGACCCAAGCACCTTCGCTTGGAATAAGTTCGTCTATTTGTGCAATGTAGTTTGAGCCCAACAACTTGTTGTTGGTACTGTGCATCATCATCGCCATGCTAAATATTTCCATCTTTGCTTGGGCTACGTGATCACCCATGCGCGCTGCCTTTTTTAGCTTTTCCATATTTTGAAAAAGATCATTCACAAACAATTGCACATTATTTTGATCTACACATTCCAAGCGTAAGGCAATGCAGTGACGCTCGATTTCCTTTTCCAGCACTTGCATATCTTGCCGCAAAATTTGGTCGCTTGGCATTGCGCTATTTCAACTTCCACTGCATTTTTTCACCCGCTCGCAACGGCACTAATTGATGCTCACCGAACCCAACGGTTGCGGGCACTTGCCACTCTTTTTTGCATAAAGTGATGGTGTCACTATTACGAGGTAATTTGTAATAGTCAGCACCATAGAAGCTAGCGAAACCCTCTAATTTATCCAGTGCGCCGGCTTCTTCAAATGCTTCGGCATATAACTCAATCGCCGCATGTGCGGTGTAACACCCCGCGCAGCCGCAAGCATTTTCTTTGGTGTGTTGAGCATGCGGCGCGCTATCTGTACCAAGAAAAAATTGTCGGCTACCGCTAATCGCCGCCTGAATTAATGCTTCGCGGTGCATCTCGCGCTTCAGTACTGGCAAGCAATAATAGTGGGGGCGGATACCGCCAACCAGCATCGCATTGCGGTTATAGAGCAGATGATGCGCCGTGATTGTCGCGGCAATATTTTCATTTGCGCTAACCACGAATTGAACCGCTTCCCGTGTAGTGATGTGCTCGAACACCACGCGCAATTTTGGCAGGTCTTTCAATAATGGCTCTAGTACTTTTTCGATAAACACGGCTTCGCGGTCAAAGATGTCGATGTTGGTGCTGGTCACTTCGCCATGCACCAGCAATGGCATTCCACACTCCTGCATCGCCTCCAGCGCGGCGTAGGTTTTGCGCAGGTCAGTCACCCCCGCATCGGAGTTAGTCGTCGCACCCGCCGGATACAATTTCACCGCATGCACAATGCCGCTTTGCTTTGCTTTACGAATCTCTTCTGCGCTGCTGTTATCCGTCAGATACAGGGTCATCAGCGGCTCAAATTTTGCCCCCACTGGTAACGCCGCAATGATGCGTGAACGGTAAGCCTGTGCCTGCTCAGTTGTGGTGACTGGCGGTCGCAAGTTAGGCATCACAATCGCGCGCGCAAACTGGCTTGCCGTATCCGGCAATACCGATTGCATCAGCGCTTCATCGCGCAGATGCAGATGCCAATCGTCGGGACGGGTAATTATTAATTCCATATCTTTCACCACCTAATCACAAATTTTATCTCATAGATTACTCAGACTTTGCTTGGCTTTAATCAGCGTGAATCTGCGAAATCTGTGGATATAGGGTTACAAGTTTTTTAATGCTCTAACGGCGTGTTGCGTGTCTCGGGCAAGAATAGCAGACCCACCACAAACGCCAAACTCAACAGACCCGCTGGATACCAAATGCCCAATGACACATCACCCATGCGCGTGCCGATAAGTGTGACCATAAACGGTGACATGCCGCCGATCCAACCGGCACTTAAATTATGCGGCAGTGCAGCTGCGGTATAACGGGTGCGTGCCGGAAACAACTCTGCCAATACCGCCGTTTGTGGGCCCGTAATTAACGCCAACGCCACCACCAAGATTAACAACAACCCAACAATAGCAGGCAAGTTGGCTTGCATGGCATCCGCTTTTTCTGGCCAGCCAGCTTGCAACAGAGTTTGCTTTAACGCCTCAAGTCTAAAGCCTTCGACAGGCGTCTGCCCTTGCACAGCAACCTCTGCGGCCAAACCCGCTCGCTCTTCTAAGGTGTAAATCACGCCCTGTTTAGTGAGCCACTCTTGATTACTTTCACAAGCATTACGCGGTTTAACAAAGGGGTTGTAATGGCAATTTTCACCCGCCAACTTTACTGTAACATTTTGATTAAAGTTTGATAAATTAGGATTGCCAAAATGCAGCAATCCGCTGAAGACAGGCAAGATGGCAATTGCGCCGAGCAATAACCCAGTCAGTAAAATTGGCCGGCGCCCGATACGGTCAGATAACCAGCCAAAGAAAATCGTCAGTGGAAATAACGCGACGGTCGTGAGCATCACTAAGGTGCCAACCAGTTGCGCATCCAGCTTCACCACACTTTTTAGAAAGACACTGGTGTAAACCTGTGAGGAAAAAAACAACAGCGAACCTCCCGCCGAAATACAAAAGAACAATAACGCCATGCGTCCTAATGTGCGGCGGTCTTTTAGGCATTCCATCAACGGCGCTTTGGCTAACCCATCGCTCTCTTTCAATTGATTAAACACGGGGGACTCAATCATATTCATCCGCGATTTGAGCGAGATGAGTAGCAACACAATTGACAACAAAAACGGCACGCGCCAACCCCACTCGGCAAATTCAGCCGCGCTCAACCAATATTGCAACAGCACGATTTGCAGGGTGGACGCCATGATGCCCAACGGCCCCATCAGTTGCAGCACGCTGGTGTAAAAACCACGGCGATTGTTTGGCGCATGTTCCGTGAGATAGACCGCCGCACCACCAATCTCGCCGCCCACCGCAAAGCCTTGTAGCAAGCGCAATACCAGCAATAATGCGGGGGCCAACATGCCGGCCTGAGCATAGGTAGGCAACAAACCCACCGCAAAGGTGGTGACGCCCATTAAGAAAATAGTCGCAATAAAAATGGGGCGACGGCCATATTTATCGCCCAACGAACCGAATACCGCCGCACCCAGCGGCCGCACCAACATGCCCACACCGAAGGTGGCAAGACTAGCCAATAGTGCGGCGGTTGGATTGTCGGGTGGGAAAAACAAAATACTGAAATAGGTCGCTAACGAAGCGAAAGTCAGAAAATCGTACCACTCTAAGAACGTGCCAAAGCAAGCGGCGAGCACGACCTTGCGTTGGGTGATGGTGATCGCGGGTGAGGGTATTGCAGTGGAAGTATTCATCGGCGGCATTTTAACAGGGCGATGTCGCGTGATGGCTTAGAAAATACTGTTCCGCAGGAAGCCGAATATTCCAAGTGTTAGCGGTTTGACATCACAGATAGCGGCGCGCAGACTGCCGCTCATTCACAAAACATATTGCAGCTCAGGAGAAGAGAATGTCTAAGAAACGGTTTCACTGCCAATCGGTTATTCATGTTGGCATCAAGAGCATTAGCATTACAGATGACGAACATCACTTCTGCCTTACCTTAGAAGATGCGGGGAATCGATTAAAGTTTTTAACGGACGCAATCGCTACGGGCAAATATCCTATCGCGATGGAATTAGTGAATTCCTGTCCCAAGTTGATGACAGGTGCAACGGTGAAATATTACGTGACACAACACGACGCAGAAAAATTTCTTCACTCACTTGATAAAGCGTTGCATCATTAAAAGCGCTGTATCTCAATAGTGTGGTGGTCTTTCATTCGTAATCATTCCTCCCTCCTCATTCCGAGCCGCGGAGAGAGACTGCACATGTTGCGCCAGTGACTGACACATCACCTCTAGTCTTTCGATCTTTTGTTGTTGCTGATACACGGTCTTGTTCAACTCCTCAACCAAGTCCTCTTGAAAGCTGAGTTTTATTTCAATTTTTTCTAAACGTTGATCAGTCATGATTGAGCTATCGGACAATGCGCGCCATCAGTTATGCGAAGCGCTAATTATACGAGTTACTTCTCGTTACTCTCTGACATCAATTGCACCATGTTTTCAACAAGACGAATGTCGCGCGGCGAGAGGCGTACTAACTTATCTACCAACGGAATAATGCGAGCGTCTTCTCTACTCAACAAAACCAAACGGGTTTGCTGCTCAGACAGCGGCGAACTGCTTTCTATTTTTGACCCTACGCCATAGCGCAACCACTGCGCCGACACGCCCAACCATTTAGCCAATGCAAGTAACTTTAACTGACCGGGCAAACCCTCGGCAAATAGCCATTTGCGCACCGCTTGCGCTTTTACTGGCTCACCTGCAAAACGCCTGTTGAATGCTCGCGCAATCTGTGTGGGGCTGTCTACCGGTTGTCCGATGCGTTTTAGCTCACGAACTAGTCGATCACTAAACGCGGCACGTTGTTGTTCAGTGGTGTGTTCCATGTAAAGAAAATTACCAAGCGGGTAGTAACTTTTGAATTCCCTGTTATTTGCTCTGGTAACTTTTAGTTGCTATATTCACCGACGGAAATGCAAACACCAAAACGGTTCGGGCAATTCTTAGGAGAAAGTTTCACAGTTGCTACCGACCTCAGCACCAAAGAATTGGGGCGTTGGCTTAAAACTTATTTCAAATTTTTACTGGAGTTGTGATGAGAAAAATTACATTTGTCGCTGTCATTTTGGCATTAAGCGGATGTGCAACACGTATTGATATGCCAATGAGCACGGTTATGGCTCGATGCGATGTCGGAACAAATGTTGGAAATTTTTCGTTTTATTCATATTGCATTAAAGATGTCTATTCCCGCGAGGGCAATCAACCGAACAGCCCAGCTATTCGGGCGTTTTACTCACGATTAGATGTAATCGACGAGAATTATTGTCAAAACAAAATCACTAATGCAGAGGCGAAATCCTATGCCTATCAAGCATGGAGGGAAATGATTGATGCCGACAATCAGAGAGAGGCACAAATAAACGCACAACGAAACTCAGGGGCCAATGCTGCTTTAATCGGAATTGGGCTAGGCATGATGAATGGTGCCGCGCCCCAGCAAGCGCCAACCCAATATAAAAACCCTCAAGTTTGTGCTTACGACCAATGGGGCAATCAAATAGATTGCTATTTCAATTATCAGAACTGCATGTTAGTTGCGAGAAATCGATCCGGCGTACAGTGTCATTAATCTTCCAGAAGACTTCAGCGCATTAGCATGATTAGTTTTGAGCCAAGCCTCGTGACAGAAAAACTGTTCGCTCTACTCTCTTTGCTCCGGTCGCGTCCCAAACTTATAGTGCGCATAAACGCTGACAACATTGAAGAGGAAATTGGTGGGCTCAAATTTGAGGTTGAAAATGTTAGTGATAAGTCGACTTCACTTGCCCCAGTTGTTGTCGCACGCTTCCTAACAACAGGACGAAAGAAATGTTCGATAATCTTCGATGTTCGGGAAATGGATCGGAGTCTTCCTCCATTTATTTCAAAACAATTCACTGCATCGGCTCGCGAGCACCAGCCTGCGCGAAGCAATGCGTGGTTTCGCACATATACCTTTGCTCCAACAAGGGGATGCTCATGTCGAGTTCGAATTCGGAATGCCTCTTTAGAACCGATTGGTAATTTTCGTTTTTGGGCCGAACGATTATGGTTTCAAACAACAGGCCGCTTGTTTGGCGTAAAACTGTCCATGACAATGGAGGAATATAGAGCGCAACAAAGAGCAAAAGGATCGCATTAACCTGCAATCGCATCCCACACACTTTTAAATTTTTGTTTGCTCATTTTTAAGCTCCAACGCCCGCTGATACAGCTCGTTTTTATTACCGCCAGTAATTTTCACTGCCAATTGCACGGCTTGTTTGAGCGGCAAGTCTTCCAGCAACAACGCTAACGTTTTTTCGACTTCGCTAGACAGCCCTTCTGCTTTTGCTGGCGCCGCTTGCACCAACAACACAAATTCGCCTCGCTGATTGTTAGCATCGCTATTCAACCAAGCCATTGCTTCGCCCAATTTGCAGCGGTGAATGCTCTCGAAAAGCTTGGTAATTTCTCGCGCCAAGACAATCTCGCGCTCATCGCCAAACACGGCTTGCAAATCTGTCACGCTTTCGAGAATGCGATGCGGGGCTTCGTAAAAAACCAAGGTATAGGGATGCTCGATTAATTTTTCTAAAACGGTGCGCCGCGCACCCGATTTGTTCGGCAAAAATCCATAAAACAAAAAGTGTGGTGCCGTTAAACCTGATGCCGAAAGAGCCGCAACAGCGGCGCTCGCACCGGGGACAGGAATGACGCGAAAGCCTGCGGCCAACACGGCCTCGACCAAAAGGGCTCCGGGATCGCTCACTGCGGGTGTGCCGGCATCCGTTACTAAGGCAATAGTTTGCCCTTGTTGCAAAAGCGCGACGACTTTTTCTGCTGCACCGCGTTCATTATGTTGATGCAGCGCCAACAAACGATTAGCGCTGATGTTGTAATGGGTGAGTAGGTGCGAGGTGTTGCGGGTATCTTCGGCGGCGATCACGTCGGCGGAGGTAAGCGCATCCAAGGCACGCAGGGTGATGTCACGCAAATTCCCAATTGGGGTGGCAACTACATATAATGCGCATTCCAATTTTTGCTTGTGGCCACTATGCAACGGATTTCCTTTGGTTTTTTATTTCTTGCAGCACTATACGTTAGCGGCAGTGCCAATGCCACTCAAGACCAACCAGTGCTCACTTCGCCGGCTGCAATCTCGGCTGTTGCTGCAACCTCTGCAGCTACCCCTGCATTACCTGCGTTGGTGGCAGATAATCCCGCACCACACATTGCTTTGCTGCTACCGCTCAAATCAAAATCACCCGCGCTGAAGCGCTATGCCGAAATGGTGCAGCAAGGTTTTAATGCGGCGGCCTCGCTACAACAAGGTTTACCCGTACGGGTGTATGCCAGCGCAGACGAAGCAAAGGAAATCATTACCGCGTTTCGCCAAGCCCATATAAACGGCGCGATGGCTGCAGTGGGGCCGCTCACCCGCGACGGCGCAGGGGTGCTTGCCAACTACCCGGGCGTAACCATTCCGACCTTGGCTTTAAATTCTTTTGACACAACTCTCGATCAGCGAAAGCTATATTCTTTTGGCTTGCCAACTGAACAAGAGGCGCGCCAAGTTGCCGCAATCGCAGCGAATGTAGAATTGCGCTACGCAACCATCATTAGTTCCGGCACAGCGGTTTCTAAACGCTTAGCTGCGGCTTTTGCTGAAGAATGGAAAGCGCTCGGTGGCAAAGTAACCGCTGAGGTTGTGTTCAAAAATGATTTCAGTGTGCTGACTAAGCTACCTGTTGAACCTTGGCCAAACGGTAAAGTGCCAAAACACCCGCAGCTTTACTCTCCCACGGGCGAAAAGATCAATCCTGATCGGCCACTGCCTGATTTGATCGCTCCCGGAAACATGGTTTTTCTTGCGGTAGATCATGAAAAAGCCCGGCTCATGCGTACCTATTTAAATCCCAACTTGCCGGTGTATGGCACGTCGCAATTATTTATTGGCAATGCTGATAAGCTCGCCAACTTCGATCTAAACGAAATTCATTTCGTGGATATGCCTTGGTTGTTGCAACCCGATCACCCTGCGGTAATGGCATATCAACGTAAAGCCTCAGCTCCCGAACCAGACTTAGATCGCCTGTACGCACTGGGCATTGATGCTTATCGTTTAGCGCATATTTTGCTGACGAATAAAATTTCTTCGGCTTTGCCTTTGGACGGTGTAACGGGAAAGGTGAGCCTGCGGAACCAACTGTTTATTCGTGAACCTATCCCCGCGTTTTTCAAACAGGGACTAGGACTAACGTCAGAAACGCTTGCCTCGCTCAATGAAGCAAAAGCAGCCGCCAAAGCTGCAAAGGAAGCCGCCACCGCAGAAAGTTCCTTACCATCGCCAAGCAAATAGAATCTGGAGCGCAGGCTGAGCAAGCTGCGGCAATTTATTTACAGCAGCACGGACTGAAGCTGATTGACAGTAATTTCCGTAGTCGTTTTGGCGAAATTGATTTAATCATGCAAGAGGGCGAAACCCTCGTTTTCGTCGAGGTGCGCAAGCGCAGTAATTTTCAATTTGGTGGCGCAGCCGCCAGCATTGATCACCGCAAACAAGCTAAGCTCATCGCCACCGCCCAACTTTACCTTGGCACACTTAAGGCTATTCCCCCTTGTCGCTTTGATGCTTTACTCATTGATGGCAATGAGCAAATTGAGTGGCTCAAAAATGCCTTTGCGGCTTGATTCGGGTAATATTCGTCCCCACTTTGTAGCAATCATTCTTTAGAGATTAAACCCATGACCTTAATTGCCCGAGTAGCCGAGCATTTTGACGATAGCGCTCAAGTTAAGTTAGACAGCAAAAACGCTTTAGCAAAGCCGATTGCCGATGCTGCACAAGCAATGGTTGCCGCCCTATTAAATGACCGCAAAATTTTGGCTTGCGGCAATGGTGGCTCAGCAGCGGATGCGCAACATTTTGCCGCCGAGCTGATCAATCGTTTTGAGGTAGAGCGCCCTGGTCTGCCGGCAATTGCACTGACCACAGATAGCTCGGTGATTACCTCAATCGCCAATGATTACGACTACAACCTGATTTTTTCCAAGCAGGTGCGCGCGCTCGGCATGGAAGGGGATGTGCTCATCGCCATCTCAACCAGCGGCAACTCAACTAATGTGATGGAAGCAATAGCCGCAGCACATGAACGCGGCATGATTGTCGTTGCCTTAACGGGTCGCGATGGCGGCAAAATGGGGCCGATGCTCACTGAAAGCGACTTCCATATTTGCGTACCCACTCAACGCACTGCACGTATTCAAGAGGTTCACTTACTTACCATTCACTGTTTGTGCGATGTCATCGACCATCTGCTTTTTGGAGGAGAATAATGCGTTATCTCGTTTTAGCACTCATCACCGTTGTTATGCTTGGCGCACAAGGCTGTGCCGGATTTGGCAAGAAAAATACGACCGACCGCCGCACAGCAGGTTCGCAAATTGAGGATACCACCATTGAAAAAACCGCGATTGAGCGCATTAAAGAAAAATATAAAGATTCTGCTCAGATCACTATTACCAGCTATAGCCGCGCGGTGCTGATTACCGGCGATGCGCTCAGTGAAGACACTAAAACAGAGATTGAGCGTATTGTTCGCACCGTACCCAACGTCAAAAAAACAGTTAACGAGATCGCCGTAGGGGCATTAAGCACAACTGCGGCTAGGCGCACGGACTCAACCATTACCAGCAACGTTAAATCGCGTTTTAATAAACACAAAGCATTGCAAGGAGTGACTCTCCAAGTAACAACTGCCCATGGTGTTGTTTATTTGCTTGGCTTTGCTACACACGCTGAAGGCAATGTTGCCGCCGAGCTTGCCAGCACAACCAATGATGTGCAGAAAGTTGTGAAGAATTTTGACTACATTGACTAATATGTACGCAAAACCTGCTTTCGAAAACAAGATTTGCCATGCGAGTGCACTCGCTTCTCGTGTTGCCACCTTGCCCCGCCCTTTAGTCTTTACCAATGGTTGTTTTGATGTGTTACATCGTGGCCATGTTACCTATCTCGCGCAAGCCCGCGCGCTCGGCGCATCACTCATCCTTGGCGTAAATAGCGATGCGTCAGTTAAGCGCCTAGGCAAAGGCGAGGATCGTCCCATCAACGCCGAACAAGATCGCATGGCGGTGTTGGCTGCACTTGAAGCCATCAGCCTTGTTGTTTTATTTGAAGAAGACACACCGCTCAATCTGATCCTCGCATGTAAGCCAGATATTTTGGTAAAAGGCGGCGATTGGAAACCAGAAAAAATTGTCGGTAGCAGCGAGGTCTTGGCCTGGGGCGGCACCGTACACAGCATTCCGTTTTTACATGAACGTTCTACCACCGCACTACTCAAGAAAATACGCTCACTATGAACCCAACTGAAATCACGCTCCATTCACAATCTAAAGTCCTTGAACTCACCTTTGACAACGGTGCAACCTACAAGCTCCCATTTGAGCTTTTGCGCGTTTACTCGCCGTCCGCTGAAGTGCGCGGTCACGGCCCCGGTCAAGAAACACTGCAAGTCGGCAAACGCAATGTGACCATCACCGAAATCAAACCTTCCGGTAGCTACGCCATCAATATTGTGTTTGACGATGGTCACGACAGCGGGCTTTACACTTGGGAGTATCTCGTCGATATGGGCAAAAACCAAGCCGCTATGTGGGATGCTTATTTGGGAAAAATGAAGGCTGCTGGCGCGTCAAGGGATGCGGCAAAATAACAAACTTTCTATCCATAAGATTGCGCAGATTTAAGTCCAATTGAAATCTGCGTTAATCTGCGGATAAGTTTCTAGGAGTTTTAATCATGAGTAAAACCACTCACTTTGGCTTTCAAACTGTTGACGAAACAGAAAAAGCGAAGCGCGTCGCGGGCGTATTCACTTCCGTTGCGAGCAAATACGACATCATGAACGACTTAATGTCGGCTGGCTTGCATCGCATATGGAAGCGCTTTGCGGTAGGGCTTGCCAATGTGCATGAAGGAAATCGCGTACTCGATGTGGCGGGTGGCTCGGCTGACCTCTCGCGACTATTTTTGAAAAAGGTTGGTAGTAGCGGACAAGTCGTACTCACCGATATTAACAATGCGATGTTGCGCGTGGGTCGCGATCGCCTGTTGGATGAAGGCATCGCCACGCCCACCACACAATGTGATGCCGAACATCTACCCTTCCCCGACAACTACTTTGATTGCGTGAGCATCGCTTTCGGACTGCGTAACGTTACTCACAAAGAGGCTGCGTTACGTGAGATGTGCCGCGTGCTCAAGCCGGGTGGGCGAGTCATTGTTTTGGAGTTTTCCAAAGTAGCGAAGCCGCTGGAAAAAGCCTACGACCTCTACTCCTTCAAACTACTTCCCAAAATGGGCGAGATGATTGCTGGCGACGCAGACAGCTATCGCTATTTGGCAGAATCGATTCGCATGCACCCTGGCCAAGAAGAGCTCAAGCAAATGATGCTTGATGCGGGCTTAGCCCGAGTTGAGTATTTCAACATGACGGGCGGCGTAGTAGCCGTTCATCGCGGCTATAAATTGTAAATATCCCTCAGGGACTTCCCATTTTTAAAGCCGGCTCCCTTTACTAAGTAGCCGGTTTTTTCCTTTCAAAATTAACCTGATAGACAAAAGTTTTGTCATAAGGATATGATGCACACATAATTCAGCTGGCTGAAAAATAATGAATACAACACAGCTGGTTTTGCAGGGCGTTCAGGGTGCTCAATAACTAATGTCTGAGAAATTCAAAATTGCCATTGTTGGCGGGGGCCCTGCTGGGCTTTCAGCCGCCGCACATGCTTCAGAGCTTGGGGTCTCCCATATTCTGCTTGAATCTGCTCCCCATCTGGCAAATACAATACATCGCTGCCAACGAGGCAAGCCCATCATGGCCGAGCCCGCTCGGCTCCCATTGCGAAGTGCTATTTTTTTCGAGGCAAGTATTCGTGAAGCACTGCTTCAACGCTGGAATGAAGAGGCTGAAGCGAAAAAGGTTAACTTTAAAGTTGATGCGGCTGTATCTGAAATTTCAGGTCAGCGCGGCGATTTCAAAATCGTCTTGGCAAATAACGAACAAATCTTTGCTGAATACGTAATCCTCGCCATTGGTGTTCAGGGGAATATTCATAAATTAAATATTGAGGGCGACCACCTACCTAGTGTGCAATATCACCTAGACGATGCCAGTGCCTATATCAATGAAACAATTGTCGTGGTGGGTGCAGGTGATGCCGGTGTTGAAAACGCACTGGCCTTAGCTGAACAGAATCGCGTTATTCTCATCAATCGACATGAAAAATTTGATCGATGCAAAGACGCCAACGTCGAGTCGGTCATGGCAGCCATCAAGGCTGGCAAAATTGAACTTCGTGAAAATACTTCGGCAGTAAAAATTTCTCAAGAAGCTGCTGGACTTCCCTTGCTCTTCGTTTCCCAATCCCCTAAAGGCCGGGAAAAAATTGGGTGTCATCGAGTTATTGCGCGCCTAGGCGCTTCTCCACCGCGAAAATTGGTGGAAAGCTTTGGTGTTCAGTTTCCCAATAACGATGCTAACGCTACCCCGCAACTTTCAGATCAATACGAATCAAATGTGTCTGGCTTGTATGTAATAGGTACGCTTGCCGGTTACCCGCTAATTAAGCAAGCGATGAACCAAGGCTATGAAGTGGTTGAGTACATTCTTGGCAACGTGATTGAACCCGCCGACCAGCCCTTGCTGCAAAAAAAGTTTGTCGACACGCCCGCGTTTAGTTCTGTCAGCGAAAGCATTGCACTCATTCGTCAACGGATTCCACTCTGGGCTTCCATGAGCTCATTGCAATTACGCGAATTGATATTAGATAGCCAAATAACTTGCCCTGAGCCTGACGAAATTATTTTCAAACTCAACGACTACAGCAATAGTTTTTATTCGATTTTACAAGGCGCTGTTACCGTTGAAGCGGAGACGCAAGATGGCGGTACCACTGCTTTTCAATTAAAGGTTGGCGACTTTTTCGGTGAGATGAGTTTGGTGTCCGGTCGCCGCAGAACAGCTACAGTCATGGCGGCAAAGGGCTGCGTTTTAATTGAAACCCCGCGCCGCACCATGCTCAAGCTGATAAGCACCCTTGAGGATATTCACAAGAAGCTTGATGAAGTCGCGCTTAAGCGCGTCTTGCAATCCTATTTAGCGATCGGCCTAAACGATGCCGAAATTGAAGAGTTAGTCAGCTCTGCACAAAATAAACATTACGCCACTGGCGAAGTATTATTTCAGGAAGGCGACAAAGCTGACGGCCTCTACATGATTCAGCGCGGCTCAGTGATGATCTCGCGAAATATCGATGGTAAAGAAGTCGTGCTCGACTACATTTCGGCTGGCAATTATGTCGGTGAAATGGCGTTAGTCTCCGACTCTACGCGCTCGGCAACCGTCAAAGCGGCCTCTCCTACCGAGGTAGTTATTCTTAGTGCTGAGCGCGCAAAAGCGTTGCTAGACCAGAATGTTGACGTTCGCGCCACGGTAGGTAGCCGTTACATGAACCAAGTTCGTACCGCTGAAGCCCATCAAAATACCGAATTCAGCGGCCTAATGCAGTTTTTGATGAAACAGGGTGTCGGTGAAGCAACTGATGTTTTGTTGATCGACTATTCGCGTTGCATCCGCTGCAACAATTGCGAAACCTCTTGTGCCAATTTACATGATGGCGTGTCACGTTTAAATCGTGAGGCCGGTCCCACTTATGAAGACATTCATGTTCCCGGTTCTTGCCGCCACTGCGAACACCCTCACTGTATGAAAGACTGCCCACCCGACGCAATTCATCGCTCCGTCAACGGTGAGGTTTTTATCAATGATAGCTGTATTGGTTGTGGCAATTGCGAACGCAACTGCCCCTATTCTGTGATTCAAATGGCTGTTGTAAAAGCCCACAAACCGCCCGGTTTGTGGGAGGCTTTGTTTGGTAAATGGGCAAGTGTTGTCGAATCTGCTTCTGAGGATCCCAACGCCAACAAAAAAGCGGTTAAATGTGACATGTGCAAAGACATGGTTGGTGGGCCTGCCTGTGTGCGCTTTTGCCCCACAGGCGCGGCGATTCGCGTCGGACCTGAAGAGTTTTTGAACTTTGTTAAAAATGCATAAACAACACATTATTAAGGTGACCTAATGGACTGGATTCAACGTCCAACCGTTTTAACGTACGGCAATAATCGCTATTTTAAATTGAGTAGCGTCATTATCTCGATTGCGATTTTTGCTTTTGTTCTATTTGAGCCTAGTAATACAGGGCATTATGGCGGCACTATTCTAGGCTACACCCTCGGGGTTTCATCTGCCACTATCGTAATAATTCTTTTCTATTACGGTCTTCTCAAGCGTCGCCCACCTCTGCAGCGAGAACGGCGTACGAAACTCTACGACACAAAAAATACCGCTCCGCAAAATGAAAATATATCGTTGCCATCCTCTTCTGCTACAAAAGAGAGGCGGAGTTTTCTTTCACGAAAAAATTGGCGTTTTCACGTTACTTTACAAGGCTGGCTCTCTGGCCACATATATCTTGGTGGAACATTGATAGTTCTTGCCACATTACATACTGGCTTTAGATTTAGCTGGAGTGTGCACACCCTAAGCTATGTTTTCCTTTTAATTGTTTCTGCGACTGGTTATTACGGACTCTACATCTACACACTTTACCCACGTGTCATGACCCAAATACTGGGCCAAGACACTCTAGATATGATTATCAAACAAATCGCAGAGATTGATGAGCGTGCTCGCATTCTTGCTTTAGACATGCCTGACGATGTGAATCAGTTACTGCTTAAGTCACGCCTAGAAACGCATATTGGCTCAAACCTGTATCAAATGCTTACCGGTGAACAGCTTAATTGTCCAACAGCTTACGCAGCAAAGCAGATTCAAGTACTTGGAGCAAAGTATGTTAAAAATGAGCAAATTAAGATCATCGCTGAGTTGTATTCTTTGATATTGCGGAAAAAAACCTTAGTCAATCGTGCTCATATTGCTGTAATGCTTAAAGCCCGGATGGACGCTTGGCTGTATCTGCATGTGCCGTTTTCTGTTGCATTGATGGCTTCACTCAGCGTTCATGTTCTCGCTATTTTATTTTACTGGTAGCCCATGATTTCCTGCCTAGTTACCCATCTAAGCCGCAATCCGCAAGGCGCGCCAATTGGCACAGAAAGTGTCATTAACAGCGATGTCCTCGATATTGGTCGTGGAGCTGCATGCAGAATTTACCTACCTGATCATCAGGTTTATTTGCATCATGCCACCATAAACCGTGGTGATGATGGTCACTTATATTTGATCTGCCACGCAGGTATAGAGATCCGCGTTAATGGCGCAATGATGCATACCGTGCCGCTTAATATCGGTACACACATTGAGCTAGGTCCATATGAAATAATAGTCTTGCCCCCAGCTCAAGGATGCGATCTTGCAATCTCTGTTGAGATGCTTGAACAACACCAACTTGTGCGTGACCGAGCTATTGAATTACACAAGAAATCCCCCCTGACAATCGCTGCGCTCGGGTATAGCAAGCGCAAAATTAGCATCTTGTTTGCCTTCTTATTTTTTCTATTGTTTGTCGTTATTCCGCTGCTCCCTAAGTTTTCTACTAGTCTAAATGATTGGCAAGCCGAATTGCCCGTCACCATGACTGACTCTTGGAGGCCCGGCGAATTATCAGAAGGGCATGATGTATTTGGCTCGAAGTGCTCGGTATGTCATCGCCAGCCGTTCACCGCAGTAAGTAGCGAAGTCTGTCTTGAATGTCATGGCAATGTACCAAGTCACTTTAAGGCTGAATCAACACATGCCAAAGATACAAAAAAGATGAATTGCACCTCTTGCCACAAAGATCACAACGGCAAGTTTGGATTGGTTTTACATGACTCTTCTCGCTGTAGGAGTTGCCACGCAAATCTCAAAAAGCAAAAGCCGGACACCACACGAAGCAATGTTGCCAATTTTAAATCAGCGCATCCTAGTTTTCGCGTTACCTTACCAAGTTTAGAAAATGCTACCGAACCCTTGCGCCCTCTATTAAATGACAAGGCGGCCGTGGTCGAACAAAATGGCCTTAAATTTTCACATCTCGCTCATTTAAACCCGAAGGGAATTTCTAGTAACAAGGGGCAAATGATCATGGTCTGTGAAGACTGTCATCGTCGTAATGCCAAAAGCAAAAATTTCGCGCATATCGAAATGCAGCGTGATTGCCAACAGTCTGGCTGCCATAAAGTGCGTTATCGTGATCCGATGGTGGGCGTTGTACCGCATGGCACGGTTGGGGAGATTGAGCATACCGTGCACCAATTTTTCTTAAATCAAATTTCAACCACAGGCACCATTCCGAAAGAAGAATGTCGTGACATAAAAGGCAATGGAGTGCAGCGTTCCTTAGGCTGTGTAAATCGTTTAACCTTTAATTTATTAAAGATCTCACTTTTTAGAAAAACCATGAGCTGCGGCGAATGTCATGAAATTACCGGCCACGATTCGGAAGACATGTCTTGGAAGTTTGCCCCCTTAAAAATTAACCGTGACTGGTTCCCTTTGGCAAAATTCTCTCATAGCAAGCACACCGTAACACCTTGTGAGAAATGCCATGATAAGGCCAACTCTAAACTGAGTAGCGATATCTCTTTGCCTGATATTGATAAGTGCCGAGAGTGTCATGTCGGCGATAAGGTTGCTGACCATAAAGTTTCGAGCCGCTGTGACTCTTGTCATCAGTTTCACGATGGCTTGAGTTATCCTGTTAAAGCAGGCATTAAACCAACTCATGTTGATCCGACCCAAAAATAATTTACTTACGCAGAATATTCGATGAGCAACCTACCTGAATGCCCTAAATGCGCCTCCGTCTTTACTTATGAAGATGGTGCTAACTACGTTTGCCCAGAGTGCGGCTATGAGTGGCCAATTGCGATAAGCGCCGAGGGTAGCGAAGAGAAGCGTGTGTTCAAAGATGCCTTTGGCAACATACTGGTTGATGGCGATTCCGTTACCGTGATTAAAGATCTCAAGGTGAAGGGTTCTTCTTCAACAGTTAAAGTCGGCACCAAAGTAAAAAATATTCGTCTTGTTGACGGCGACCATGACATCGACTGCAAAATAGACGGCATTGGCTCAATGCAGCTAAAAACTGAATTTGTAAAAAAAGCTTAAGTTGGCTTTAGCTTTGCTGGATTTGATTTACCACGATGACTTTTTGCTGGTGGTCAATAAACCAGCAGGGCTCCTTTCCGTACCTGGGCGCGGAGTGGATAAACAAGATTGCCTTTCCGTACGTGTCCAACAATTGTTTTCAAATGCCCAAACTGTGCATCGCTTAGATATGGCAACTTCAGGCTTGATGGTGTTCGCACGTGGCGCGGAAATGCAGCGAGCATTGTCTGCGCTATTCCGTGACCGCAAAGTAGAAAAGCGCTATGTGGCAATTGTTACCGGCCAGTTCACTTCATCTAATGGCGAAATTAATTTGCCGCTCACCGCAGATTGGCCTAATCGCCCTCTGCAAAAAGTAGATCATCAGCTTGGCAAGCCCTCACTCACCCATTACGCCTCGCTGGGCTACGATGAATCTAACCATTGCAGTCGCGTATTACTTACCCCTGTGACCGGCCGCACCCATCAATTACGGCTTCATATGGCGAGTATTGGCCATACTATTTTAGGTGATGCTCTATATGGCGATGCTGCTAGCGCGCCCAGTTTACGATTGCATGCTAGCTCATTAAATTTTATTCATCCTATCAATCACGAAGCATTGAACTTTATTTCGGAACCGTTGTTCTAAGCAAGGCCTTGAGTTTTAAGATAGCATCGCCATATAGTGTCTGCGCCTTTTTATACTCGCGTCGTTTTCAACTTAATTGAGGATTTACATGAAACGTTTTTTATTGCTGTTAACAATAGTTCTTTCCACCCTTTCTTTGCTCGCGACAACGGCTGAAGCAAAACGCTTTGGCGGTGGTGGTTCTGTCGGCAAGCAGCGCTCTATGTCTCCTCAACAAACGCAGAAAGCCCCCGCTGCTGCGCCTGCTCCTACAGCAGCGCCTGCATCCACTGGCAATAAATGGCTTGGCCCATTAGCTGGCTTAGCAATTGGTGCTGGCTTGGGTGCCATGTTCGCGGGCGGGCTTGGCGGTTTGGGAGGTGCAATGAGCGGCATTTTGATGGCCTTAGCTGCGGGTGCTGTTGTGATGTTGCTAATTTCAATGTTCCGCAAAAAGCAACAATCTACAATGCAATATGCTGGCTCTGGCGCTCCTTATAGCGGCTCTCCAGCCCCCGCACCGCAAGCCATGTCTGGGAGCAGTGCTGCTATCGCTGCGCCTGCCGCTGGCAATATCCCTAGCGATTTTCCCGTTGAAGCTTTTTTACGTAGCGCTAAAACCTCTTTCATTCGCCTGCAAGCCGCGAATGATCGCAAAGACCTCAATGACATCCGCGAATACACAACGCCTGAGATGTATGCTGAAGTTTCGATGCAATTTGCTGAGCGTGACAACACGCCTCAGACAACTGCTGTGATTTCAGTTAATGCTGAGTTGCTTGAAGTTGTTACTGAGAACGATATGGCTATTGCCAGCGTACGCATGAGCGGCCAGTTGCGTGAAAACAATAACGCGACTGAAAACTTTGATGAAATTTGGCATGTGCAGAAGAATACTAAAGATGACAAAGCAGTTTGGCTGTTGAGTGGCATTCAACAAGTTTCTTGATATAGTCCTTTGATCTACTCGAACGGCGCGACTCATCCTCGCGCCGTTTTTTATTTCCCCGTTTTATAGCTCATCGCTTGATACAATTGAACTATTCAGCTTCATTAATTACTTGAGTACATGATGCGTATCCTTAGAGTTTTCAAAATATTTTTCATCGTGTTGCGCTTCGGCCTTGATGAGTTTTTACTGGCCCATGAACGCACCCGCTGGTTGCAAACTCCGCTCAATCTCCTGCTTTTTTTCCGCAACACTTCAGCTCCTAGAGCTGAACGCTTACGCCTTGCTCTTGAAAATCTTGGCCCTATTTTTGTTAAATTCGGACAAATGCTTTCTACCCGCCGCGATTTAATTCCTACCGACATTGCTGACGAACTAGCCAAATTGCAAGATCAGGTACCGCCCTTCCCTTCCGTTCAGGCAGTGGCCCTACTTGAATCAATCTATAAGAAAAAGCTCTTTGAGGTTTTCCAAAGCTTTGATGAAATTCCTGTTGCCAGCGCCTCAGTAGCACAGGTTCACTTTGCTGTTTTGCCGGATGGACGAGAGGTTGCCGTTAAGGTTTTGCGCCCCGGCATTGTTCACGTTATTGAGCATGACCTTGCTTTGCTTGCTATCTGTGCGGGATTGATTGAACGTATATGGGAAGATGGCAAACGCCTCAAGCCGAAGTTAGTGGTCGCTGAGTTTGAAAAATATTTGCACGACGAGCTTGATTTGATGCGTGAGGCGTCCTGCGCTAGCCAACTCAAACGTAATTTTGCCAAATCAAACTTATTGCTTGTCCCCGAGATGTATTGGGATTGGTGCGACACCAACGTGATTGTGATGGAGCGCATGTATGGCATTCCCGTTAGTCAGATTGATGCCTTACGCGCAGCCAATATTAATATTCCAAAACTGGCTTCTGATGGTGTTGAAATTTTTTATATGCAAGTTTTCCGCGACGGCTTTTTCCATGCCGATATGCATCCTGGCAATGTACAAGTTGCAGCGGATGGGCGTTACATCGCCTTAGATTTTGGCATCATGGGTACGCTCACCGATGTCGATAAAAACTATTTGGCTCAAAACTTCATCGCTTTCTTCAACCGTGATTACAAACGCGTGGCGGAAGTCCATATTGAATCCGGCTGGGTACCTGCTAAAACGCGGGTTGACGAATTAGAAGCGGCTATTCGTGCAGTGTGTGAACCAATCTTTGATCGCCCCTTGCGCGAGGTTTCGTTCGGTAAAATTTTATTGCGCTTGTTTCAAACCTCACGCCGTTTTGGGGTTGAGATTCAACCGCAACTTGTTTTGCTGCAAAAAACGTTACTGAATATTGAGGGCTTGGGTTTGCAGTTGGATCCTGAGTTGGATCTTTGGAAAACCGCCAAGCCTTGGTTAGAGCGCTGGATGAAAGAACAGGTGGGCTGGAGAGGGTTTATTAAATCGCTGAAAGAAGAGGCGCCACGCTATGCCACTCTGCTGCCGCAGATTCCGCGCTTGCTCCATCAGCAGCTTAATGCAAATCCTATAACCAAATATGAAGCGGCATTACTAGATTTTGCGACTCAACAGCGTAAACGAAATTTTTGGTTAATGGTGATTGCTCTTTCAGCAATTCTTGCTGCAGGATGGTTTGTGTATCGCTTTTGATTATTTTGCAATCAATTGATTATATTGGGTTATCTAAATTCAATTATCGAAGAAACCGCTCTTCATCAATTCAATCGTGAGCGCCTTGTAGTCTGCCGCTCCCGGTGTATGCGGGCCGTAGGCAAAAATATCTAAGCCGTGCATGGGGCTAGTTGCCAAGGCTACGTTTTCACCAATACGTGTATTACATACTTGCGAGCCATAACGCTCTGTCAACTTGTCATAAATGTCGTAGGACAGTTTCCTGCGTGAGTCGAAACGGGTTATTACAATGCGTCGCTCAAATTTACGCTGTAGTTTTTTCTCCAATACATTTAATGCCGCCTCTAAGCGATGCACACCCTGTTGAGATAAAAAGTCAGCTGAAACAGGAATCAAAACTCTGTCTGCTGCTAGCAACGCGTTGAGTGTGAGCACTCCCAACATTGGGCAGCAGTCAATCAAAATGGGAGCGCCGGTAAGTGCCAGCTCTTCACTAAGTCCTTGTTTAAGCAACTTGGCTGCATTGGGGTCGCTACCGTAGGTCGCATCAATTTTTGATAGCTCAATCGACGAAGGAATGATTTGCCAACCTGCCGGTGTTTCATGAAGTAGGTTAGCGAGAGGGACTTTGTCTTTGAAAAAAGTTGCCATATTACGCTCTTGCGCTCGGGCATCTTTCAAGCCTGATGCAATACTTAACGAACCTTGCGGGTCCATGTCCAAGGCGATAGGGTGCTTTTGGGCAATAGCTAACCCAGCAACTATGTTCAGAGTAGAGGTTGTTTTCCCTACTCCGCCTTTTTGATTAAATACGGCGATGACCGCCATACGATTTCTCCACGTTATGGCAACGACACTTGGTAAACCAGTTATTCAACCGTTACAGACTTGGCGAGATTTCTTGGTTTATCAACGTCTGTTCCCTTTTGCAATGCTACGTAATATGCCAGCAATTGCAGCGGAATCGTGTGCAGAATAGGACTCAAAAAGCCTGCGTGTTCGGGCATTTGCATGACGTGCACACCTTCGCTTGAGTGTATTTTGGTTTCTGAGTCGGCGAATACATACAATTCGCCCCCTCGCGCCTTAACTTCTTGCAGATTTGATTTCAGCTTTTCCAGCAGCGTGTCGTTTGGCGCTACCGCCACGACCGGCATGTCACTATCCACTAGGGCAAGCGGCCCATGTTTAAGTTCTCCTGCAGGATAAGCTTCTGCATGGATATAAGAAATTTCTTTGAGTTTAAGTGCGCCTTCCAATGCAATGGGATAGTGCAATCCTCTGCCTAAAAATAATGCGTGATGCTTGTCAGCAAAATGTTTTGCCAACTCCGCAATTTCAGGCTCAGCTTTCAATACTGCCAGTACGGCACCGGGCAGATGGCGTAAATCATGCAGATGTTCTTGTTCTTGCTTTACGCTTAACTTGCCATGTTGTTTAGCCAACACAAGTGTTAACAAAAATAGTGCTGCAAGTTGTGTTGTAAATGCCTTGGTTGATGCCACGCCAATTTCTGGGCCGGCTCGGGTAAGAAATCTCAATTTTGATTGGCGAATAATCGCACTTTCCGGCACGTTACAAATTGCCAGCGTGTGGCTATGCCCAATTGCTTTTGCATGGTTCAGCGCGGCTAGTGTGTCTGCTGTTTCACCTGACTGCGAAATTGTAACTATCAAGGTCTTGGGGTCTGCCACACTTACCCGATAGCGATATTCACTGGCTATTTCAACTGTACAAGGCACACTGGCTATTTCTTCAAGCCAATATTTCGCTACCATGCCTGCGTGACTGCTAGTTCCACAGGCCAAAATGAGAATGCGATTTATTTGTTCAAATGATTTGGCTGCTTCAGCGCCAAATATCCCCGGCACCAATGATTGACTATTGCACACCGATTCAAGCGTGTCTGCCAGTGCCTGTGGTTGCTCGTGGATTTCTTTCTGCATGTAGTGTTGGTACTCGCCTAACTCTACACTTTCATTGTTCAATTCACTGATGTTGACAGGGCGATCGATTGCGTTTCCATTTGCATCAAATATTTTATAGTTTGCCAGCGCCAATTCAACTACGTCGCCCTCTTCCAAATACACAACTTTTTGAGTTACCTGTAATAGTGCAGACATGTCCGATGCGATGAAGTACTCACCCTCACCGACACCCAATAACAGAGGGCTGCCTTTACGCGCACCAATTAATTGATCGGGATTATCAGCGGCGATTACTCCAATTGCGTAAGCACCCACCAACTCAGCTAATGCACTCTGTGTTGACTTAAGCAGGTCTTTGTTCTTTGCGTAAAATGAATGTATTAAATGTGCGATTACTTCGGTATCTGTGTCCGAGGTAAACACATATCCCGCGCTAGTGAGTTTGCTACGAAGTTCTTCATAATTCTCAATGATGCCATTGTGAACGACGGCGATGAGTTCGTTGCTAGTATGCGGATGTGCATTGCGTTCACTCGGCACACCGTGAGTTGCCCATCGGGTATGAGCTATTCCTATTTTGCCATTCGTGCTTACACTTTTTTCCGCTAATTCCGCAACCCGACCTGTGCTCCGTACTCGGTCAAGTGTTTTGTTGTTGACTACAACCAAGCCTGCAGAGTCATACCCGCGATATTCCAAACGGAGTAAGCCCTCAACTAAAATTGGAACAACATTTCTTTTAGCTACCGCTCCGACAATTCCGCACATATTTTTTCTCTTTAGAAATTTGAGTTATTTTTCTTAACGGGTCTCTGCCAACCAACAATGCTAATTTGCTTTGCTCGCGACAATGTTAATTCTTCTGCTGGCGTATCTTTGGTAATTGTTGATCCTGCTCCGATTGTAGAGCCTCGGCCCACGGTGACGGGAGCGATCAATTGCGTATCAGATCCAATAAATACATCGTCTTCAATAACGGTACGAAACTTGTTAGCACCATCGTAGTTGCAAGTGATGGTTCCAGCTCCAATATTAACGCGTGATCCCACCGTCGCATCGCCAACGTAACTCAGATGATTAGCCTTACTCTTTTGCGCAATTTCGCTGTTTTTTATTTCAACAAAGTTGCCAATATGAACTTCATTGTGCAATTTTGTCCCGGGTCGAATTCGAGCATATGGACCTATGTGACATGCTTCACCAATTTCTGCGGTATCAATATGACTATAAGGCGCAATCAATGTATTCGTGGCAATACTTGCATTTTTTATCACACAATAGGCGCCCACTTTCACACCACTCGCTAGTTTTACCGATCCCTCAAAGATACAGCCCACATCAATTTCTACGTCTTGAGCACACTCTAGGTTTCCTCGAATATCAATTCGTGCGGGATCCGATAGCGTGACTCCCTGACGTAACAATTTATTCGCTAGTTCTAATTGCAAGATACGCTCTAACTCTGCAAGCTGCATTTTGCTATTAACTCCCATAACCTCCCATGAATGCTCAGGATGAGAGGATTTAATCTCAACTTTTTGATCAACTGCCATCGCTACTATATCTGTAAGATAATATTCGCCTTGTGAGTTATTGTTTTGCAAGGACGACAACCAACCTCGTAACAATTTTGTTGGGGCAGATAGTATTCCAGTATTTATTTCCTGAATTTCTCGCTGTATAGCATTGGCATCCTTTTCTTCCACTATGCTCGTTATTCTTTTTTCAGCATCACGCACAATCCTGCCATAGCCCTTGGGGTCGACAAGAAACTGAGTCAATAAATTCAGGGAGTTAGGATAGTCAATAAGTGCCTGTAACGTTTTTGCTTGGATTAGCGGAACATCGCCATATAAAACGAGTGTTATACCCTCATTGTCTACAAGTGGCATTGCTTGCTGAACAGCATGGCCCGTGCCAAGTTGTGGCTCCTGTATCGCAAATTCAGTATGTTGGGCTGTTACGGAGTTTGGCACTGACTCACCGCCATGCCCATATACAACAATTGTTTTATCTGAGTTAAGTTGTTGTGCAGTATCTAGTAAATGTTGCAACATCGCTTTACCCGCGAGTTCATGGAGAACCTTTGGCTTAGCAGAATACATTCTTGTGCCTTTACCTGCAGCGAGAATTACAATATTTAAATTAGTCATTTTTTTCTGACGATATGTTTTGTCAAGTATAAACAAAAAAAACGGCATTAGCCGTTTTCCTTGTTAATGCATTAATCTATTAACAACTAGTGCGATACCCCTTTGCGCAAGCGTGAAATTGTCTGCAATTGTGCCATCGCTTCTGCCAACTCAGCCTGTGCTGCTGCATAATCAATATCAGAAGTACGATTCTTCATAGCCTCTTCAGCTGCTCGCTTAGACTCTAAAGCACGTGCCTCATCAAGGTCGGCACCACGAATCGCCGTATCAGCTAAGATTGTTACTACATTTGGTTGAACTTCAAGCATCCCACCAGAGACATAAATCATCGTGTCTTCAGAACTGTCCGGCGTCTTTAGACGAACTGAACCTGGCTTGATACGTGTCAACAACGGAGCGTGGCGAGGATAAATACCCAGCTCGCCAGCTTCGCCTGGAACAATCACCAACTCTGCTAATCCAGAAAAAATGGACTCTTCAGCACTTACCACATCGACATGAACTGTCATTGCCATTTTGGTTTACCTTTATTGAAGCGTCTTAGCTTTTTCTACAGCTTCTTCGATTCCGCCAACCATGTAGAACGCTTGCTCTGGCAAGTGGTCGTATTCACCGTTAATAATACCTTTGAAACCCTTAATGGTTTCTTTCAGTGTTACATACTTACCTGGGCTACCAGTAAACACTTCGGCAACGTGGAAGGGCTGTGACAAGAAACGTTGAATCTTACGTGCACGTGCAACTGCTAATTTGTCTTCTGGTGCCAATTCGTCCATGCCCAAAATTGCAATAATATCGCGCAATTCTTTGTAACGCTGCAATGTTTGTTGAACGCCACGAGCAACTGAATAATGTTCTTCACCAACAACGAGTGGATCTAGCTGACGTGAAGAAGAGTCCAGTGGATCAACCGCTGGGTAAATACCCAAGGAGGCGATGTCACGTGACAACACAACTGTTGAGTCAAGGTGCAAGAAAGTTGTTGCTGGAGATGGGTCAGTCAAGTCATCCGCAGGAACATAAACCGCTTGAATCGAAGTAATCGAGCCGACTTTAGTTGATGTAATACGCTCTTGCAAACGGCCCATTTCTTCAGCCAGTGTAGGCTGATAACCTACAGCAGATGGCATACGACCCAGCAACGCAGAAACTTCAGTTCCGGCCAATGTGTAACGGTAGATGTTGTCAACGAAGAACAAAATATCACGGCCTTCGTCACGGAATTTTTCAGCCATGGTCAAACCAGACAAAGCAACGCGAAGACGGTTACCAGGCGGCTCGTTCATTTGACCGAACACCATCGCAACTTTATCCAAAACGTTTGAATCTTTCATCTCGTGGTAGAAGTCGTTACCCTCACGAGTACGCTCACCCACACCCGCAAACACGGATAAACCCGCGTGTTGTTTTGCGATGTTGTTGATCAGCTCCATCATGTTCACGGTCTTACCTACACCCGCACCACCGAACAGACCAACTTTACCGCCTTTTGCAAACGGGCAAACCAGGTCAATCACTTTAATGCCAGTTTCTAGCAAGTCGATCGACGGGGACAACTCATCAAATTTAGGTGCTTTTTGGTGAATCGAGCGGCGCTCGTCACACTTAACTTCACCAGCATCGTCGATTGGGCGGCCCAATACATCCATAATTCGCCCCAATGTGCCAACGCCAACTGGAACAGTGATTTGAGAGCCGGAATTGATAACCGCCATACCACGACGCAAACCATCTGAAGAGCCCATCGCAATTGCGCGAACCACGCCATCACCGATTTGTTGCTGAACTTCTAGCGTCAGATCTTTTTCGGCTACGGAATTCGCTTCCGCAACCAATTTAAGTGCGTCATACACTTTTGGCATTTGATCACGTGGAAATTCTACGTCGACCACCGCACCGATACATTGAACAATCTTGCCTTGACTCATTTTAAGATTCCCCACTTTAATATTGATTCTTTACATAGCCGCATCAAAGCCGGCGCATTAGTTAACCGCTGCTGCACCACCAACGATCTCTGAAATTTCTTTAGTGATCGCCGCTTGACGCGCTTTGTTGTAAACCAGTTTAAGCTCACCGATAACCGTTTTCGCATTATCAGAAGCGGCCTTCATAGCAACCATACGTGAGCTTTGTTCTGACGCTTGATTTTCAGTTACTGCTGAATACACCAATGATTCAATGTAGCGAAGTAACAATTCATCTACGACCACTTTTGCGTCCGGCTCGTAGATGTAGTCCCATTGACCTTCCCGACGATCACCTGCAACATCAGAAGATAATGGCAACAATTGCTCAAATGTAGGCTCTTGCTTCATTGAATTAACGAAGTGGTTATAAGAAATGTAGATAGCATCTACCTCTCCAGCCACATACGCATCCAGCATGACTTTTACAGCCCCAATTAAATTTTCAACGTGCGGCGTATCTCCCAAACCAATGAGATGCGATTGAATTTTCGCACCAATTCGGTTCATAAAACTAAAGCCCTTGTTACCAATCGGAGTTAACCGAAGCCCTGAACCAGCTGCTTCAAATTCCTTCATTCGATTAGTTACGAGTCGCAGTACGTTGGTATTCAAACCACCGCAAAGGCCTTTGTCTGAGGTAATTAAGATGATACCCACATTTTTAACTTGCTCTCGCTTAACCAAGAACGGATGCTTATATTCCGGGTTAGCTTTTGCCAAATGTGCCGCAACTTGCCTAATTTTTTCTGCATATGGCCGCGCAGCACGCATACGCTCTTGCGCACGACGCATTTTGGCTGCTGCGACCATTTCCATCGCACGCGTGATTTTTCGCGTATTTTCTACGCTCTTAATCTTGGTGCGGATCTCTTTGCTACCAGCCATGATCAGACTCTCGCTTAGTAAACTGCAGTTGACTTAAATTTTTCAATTGCTGCTGTCAGCGTTTTTTCATTGTCAGCATTCAGGTCTTTACTAGTCTCAATCGCATCCATCAGGTCTTTGTGTTTAGACTTCAAGAATGCATGCAATGCACCTTCGAAGGCCAACGCTTTTTTAACCTCAACATCATCAAAGTAGCCCTTGTTTACGCAGAACAATGTAACACCCATTTCTGCAACTGAAAGCGGCGCATACTGAAGCTGTTTCATCAATTCGGTAACCAAGCGACCGCGCTCTAACTGCTTGCGTGTCACTTCGTCCAAATCTGAAGCAAACTGTGCAAACGCTGCCAATTCACGATATTGAGCAAGCGCCAAACGCACACCGCCACCAAGTTTCTTAATGATCTTTGTTTGGGCTGCGCCACCTACGCGAGACACTGAAATACCTGCGTTAATCGCTGGTCGAATACCCGCGTTAAACAAGTCAGTTTCCAAGAAGATCTGACCGTCAGTAATCGAAATTACGTTAGTAGGAACGAAGGCAGATACGTCGCCAGCAGCTGTTTCAATAATTGGCAACGCTGTCAATGAACCTGTTTTTCCTTTAACTTCGCCCTTAGTGAACGCTTCAACATAGTCAGCATTCACGCGTGATGCACGCTCCAGCAAACGTGAGTGTAGATAGAACACGTCACCAGGGTAAGCTTCACGACCCGGCGGACGACGAAGCAACAATGAGATTTGACGGTACGCCCAAGCCTGCTTAGTCAAGTCATCATAAACGATCAGCGCATCTTCACCGCGATCACGGAAGTATTCGCCCATTGTGCAACCAGAATATGGCGCCAAGAATTGCATTGCAGCAGAATCGGAAGCCGTAGCAGCAACAACAATGGTGTATCCCATTGCGCCATGCTCCTCTAATTTACGTACTACGTTTGCAATAGTTGATGCCTTTTGACCAATCGCAACATACACGCAGGTCATGTTTTGACCTTTTTGGTTGATGATTGCATCAACCGCTACCGCAGTTTTACCTGTTTGGCGGTCACCAATGATCAGTTCGCGCTGGCCACGGCCAACTGGAACCATTGAGTCAATTGATTTCAAGCCCGTTTGCACTGGTTGATCAACTGATTTACGTGCAATAACACCTGGCGCAACCTTTTCAACTTTGTCGGTCATCTTTGCGTTAATTGGACCCTTGCCATCAATTGGCTGGCCCAAGGCGTTCACAACGCGTCCACGCAGCTCTGGTCCAACAGGCACTTCCAAAATCTTGCCGGTACACTTAACTGTATTACCCTCAGAGATGTGCTCGTATTCACCAAGAATAACCGCACCCACCGAGTCTCTCTCCAAGTTCAATGCCAAGCCGTAAGTATTGCCTGGAAACTCAAGCATCTCACCTTGCATAACATCTGACAAACCGTGAATACGAACGATACCGTCGGTAACGCTGACAACGGTTCCTTCGGTTCTAGCTTCTGTCAAAGCCTCAAAGTTTTCAATACGACTACGAATCAAATTGCTAATTTCAGAAGGGTTGAGCTTCATCTGACTTTTCCTTATTTCGATATTTCGGTGATTAGGCCAAAGCTACGGCCAGTTCGGATAAACGAGTACGTGCTGAACCGTCTATTACCTTGTCTCCAGCTCGAATAATAATTCCACCTAGCAATTCACGATTCGTTTCGCAGGTGAGCTTTATTTCACGGCCCATTTTAATCTTCATTGATGCTGATACTTTTTGCTTTTGGGCATCGGTCAGATCGTATGCAGAAGTCACAACAACATCTAAACTTTTCTCTGCCTCTGCGCGCAGCACTTCAAACAGCGCATAAATTTCAGGCAATTCAAGTAGGCGATTATTAGCCACTAGTATTTTGATAAAGTTCTTAGCCATTTGACTGGCCTTATCCGCTGCTAACGTTACCATCAAGCCGGATAGCTGCTCTGTTTTTACCTTCGGACTACGAATAACTGACTGTAGGTCAGCATTGCCAATCGCCGATGCTGCGGTGTTTAGCATTTCTGACCAAGCCTTTAGTTCGCCCAACTTTTGGGCTTCATCAAAGGCCGCCTGAGCATAAGGACGCGCGGCTGTAATGGCTTGTGACATAACGATTAGATTTCCGCAACAAGTTTATCAAGCAGATCGTTATGTGCTTTAGCATCAATTTCACGACCCAAAATTTTGCCCGCACCAGCCAGCGCGATAGCAGAAACCTGCGTACGCAACTGTTCTTTTGCACGGAACACTTCTTGATCAATCTCAGCTTTTGCCCCAGCAATAATACGATCACCTTCCGCTTTGGCATTAGCTTTTGCTTCTTCAATGATTTCGCTAGCGCGCTTATCTCCAGCAGTAATTATTTCACCCGCTTTTTCTTTAGCCTGATGAATAATTTCTGCGGAACGCTTTGCTGCTAAGTCAAGATCATGCTTACCACGCTCTGCTGCGGCCAAGCCGTCAGCAATCGTTTTAGCGCGCTCTTCCATTGCCTGAAGCAATGGAGGCCACACAAACTTCATGGTAAACCAGATAAGGATGGCAAATGTAATTGCCTGTCCTAGTAAGGTTGCGTTGATATTCACGACAGCCCCTTTCAGTCAATAACGATTATGGACAATTAGCCTTTTACAATCGCGATGAAGGGATTTGCGAACAACATGTACAACGCAATACCTACGCCAATCATCGTTACCGCGTCCAACAGACCAGCCACGATGAACATCTTAACTTGCAATGTAGGAATCATTTCTGGCTGACGCGCTGCGCCTTCTAAGAATCGACCGCCCAACAGACCGAAACCAATCGCGGTTCCCAGTGCGCCCATACCGATTAGTACTGCTACAGCAATCGATACATTACCCAACAATAGTGCTAGTTCCATGTTTTCTCCTTGGAGGTTTAGTTAAATTAATAAAGCGAAACTTAATGACTTTCGTGCGCCATGCTTAGATAAACAATCGTCAGCATCATGAACACAAAAGCTTGCAACGTAATAATCAAAAGATGGAATATCGCCCATGGCGCGCCCAGCAACCACTGCAAATACCAAGGCAGCAACGCAATCAGAATGAAAACCATCTCACCCGCATACATGTTTCCGAATAGACGCAACGCTAGCGAAATGGGCTTAGCGATGTCTTCAACAATTCTGAAGAGTACGTTTACTGGAATCAACAATGGGAATTTGCCAAACGGCGAAAATAGGATTTCTTTACTAAAGCCGGCAAATCCTTTTACCTTAAAGCTATAGAAATAAATCAAAAAGAAAACAGAGATCGACATTGCAAATGTCGCGTTTAAGTCGGTCGAAGGAACAATCTTGAGATGAGTTACACCAAACCAACTCGCCACTAGTGGCAACAAATCAACCGGAATCACGTCCATGGCATTCATGGCAAAAATCCACACAAAGATTGTCAGCGCCAACGGTGCGATAAGTTCACTTTTGCCATGGAAGGTATCTTTTACTTGCGCGTCCACCATGCCCACAACCATCTCGACAAAGTTTTGCAGCGGCCCCGGAACGCCAGCTGTCGCCTTGCGAGTGGCGAGCCACATTGTGCCAAATACGATCAGACCAATGATCAAGGAAACAAATATTGTGTCTAGGTGTAAAGACCAAAAACCTTCTCCAGAATGAAGATTGGTTAAATGGTGTTGAATATATTCAGTTGTTGTTAAGCCTTCAGTACTCATAATTTTTCACACAAAAATTAATGCTAACCAATAGACCGCCAAGGTTGCAATATAGGTTGCAAATAGCGGCAACGCGTGTGCTTCTTTGTACTGCGTAAAAACAAAGGAGAACAACAGAATGGTGAAAGCTAACTTATACGCTTCGGCGCTGTAATGCGACCTTATTATTGCCTTTACGTCTGACCCTTGTGGGGCAAACATTTTTTTTGCGTAAATCAAGCTAGTCAAAAAACCAACCGCCCCTCCAGCAAAAGCTGATATTGCTGAACCGCCGTTTTGTGTAATTAGCATGATTAAGCTCATTACAACGGTGACGCCTACCTGCGTAAGCACTATCCAGATTATCGCTTTTTTACTTGCCAAATCTTTGAAGATGTACATTCTACTCAAGCCCGCTTAATTACGTCAATTGTTTATTTCATGCGTGCGATAAGTTCTTCAAGATGATCGTTACTTGTATATTCAATTATTAGCTTACCCTTTCCCTGTTTGCCAACCTTAATTTCTACTGCCGTTCCCATAGTCTGCGACAGCTCTTCTTGCAAATTTGCGATATCTCGACTTATCGCTGGTTTTGCTATTTTAACTTTAGGACTTAGCATCGTTTGCACTAGCTTTTCGGCATCTCTTACCGATAAGTTATCAGCGACAATTTTATTTGCGGCAGAGATCAACAGGGCCGCATCCAAAGGAAGCAAGGCTCGCGCATGTCCCATGTCTAACTTATTGTCCATCAGCATTGCCTGGACCATCTCGGGCAATTTCAGTAAACGTAATAAGTTGCTTGCCGCACTGCGTGATCGGCCAACTGCATCTGCAGCTGTTTGATGCGTCATTTGGAACTCATCAATTAAACGCTGAATACCCACAGCCTCTTCCAGTGGATTCAAATCTTCTCGTTGGATATTTTCAATCAAAGCCATCGCCAAGGCTGCATTATCTGGGACTTTCCTCACCAAAACAGTAACTTGAGTCAATCCCGCCAACTGTGCGGCGCGCCAACGGCGCTCACCTGCAATAATTTCATAACCGCCATTTACGAGCTCTCGCACCAGAATCGGCTGCATGATGCCTTGCGCTCTTATTGATGCCGCAAGCTCTGCCAAAGAATCTTCATCCATTCGACTTCTGGGCTGATATTTACCTGGTGCAAGCTGCTCAACTTTTAATTCCCGAAGTGAATCGTTGCCCTGATCTTTGCTTCCCGCTAACAGCGCATCTAAACCGCGCCCGAGTCCTTTTGCTGGTTTTGCCATTTTTTTTCCTAGTTTATTTCGTTGCCAAACGTGAAGCGTTATTAAGTAGCTCACCAGCCAAAGCTAGATATGCCTGAGTGCCCTTGGATTGACTGTCATGATAGAGCGCGGGTAAACCATAGCTTGGCGCCTCAGCTAAACGAACATTCCTTGGAATAACTGTACGGTAGACTTTTTCACCAAAATGCTGTTGCAACTCATCTGAAACTTGTTGAGCTAGTGAATTTCTCGGGTCAAACATCGTCCGCAACAACCCTTCAATTTCTAATTCTGGATTTAGGTGAGCACGCACTTTGCGTATCGTGTTGACTAAGTCACTCAATCCTTCCAGCGCATAATATTCACACTGCATTGGGATCATCACCGATTGTGCCGCGCATAAGCCATTAAGTGTCAGCAGATTTAGAGAAGGGGGGCAATCAATCAAAACATAATCATAATCATCGTAAACCACCTCTAGCGCATTTTTAAGGCGCATCTCCCGCCCCTCTAGGTCCACCAACTCTATTTCTGCTCCAGCTAACTCCCGATTCGCGGGTAGCACATCATATTTTGCCTGTTCAGCAGTTGCCCTTACCTCTCGAATCACTTTTTGCCCTAGCAACACGTCATAAACGGTAGCGGCAAGATCTGCCTTGTTTATGCCACTGCCCATCGTGGCATTGCCTTGTGGGTCTAGATCGATTAGCAAAACTCGCTGCTTTGCTGCCGCTAAACTTGCCGCCAAGTTCACCGTCGTTGTCGTTTTACCGACCCCACCCTTTTGATTAGTTATCGCCAATATTTTGGTCATTAATTTTCTCTCATTACCACTAAGCAACGTGCCGCCTCTAACTTAGGTATCTGCAACGTGAAATTTCTCTCAACTCTAATGTCATTCGGCAAACGCAACAGCTCTTGTTCAGGAGAGCCCTTCATTGCCGCCCAACCACCGCCTTTTTGCAACAAGTGTCTCGTTGAAAACACAAAGTCAGCCGCCTCTGAAAATGCTCGAGAAATAATTCCGTCATATTTTTCGTTAGCCTCAAACTCTTCGACTCGCCCGCAATACACTTCCACATTATTTAAACCAAGCTCGATTGTTGCTTGCTGAACAAAGCTCGTTTTTTTGCTATTGCTATCAAGCAAAGTAAACGACCACTCTGGTCGCATGATCGCCAATACTGCGCCCGGCAAGCCCGCACCGCACCCTACATCTAACCATCTGGCTGGCCATAAATATGGCAGAACAGCTAGGCTGTCCAGCAAGTGATTGCTAACCATTTGTTCTTGCTGGCGTATCGCCGTCAAATTATAGACCTTGTTCCACTTATGTAATAACGCCAAATAATCCAACAGCTTTTTCTGCTCCCCGGACGTAACCACCAATCCGAGCCGCTCTATTCCAACCGATAAGTCTTGGGCTAGTGTCATGCTGAAAATGGCTGGGACACAGTTATTCCGCCGCGCTTTAAATGTACCAAAAGCAAGGAAATCGCAGCGGGCGTTATCCCTGAAATTCTTCCCGCCTGACCGAGTGTTTCTGGGCGAAACTTCTCGAGTTTTTGCCGCACCTCGGTTGATAAACCACCAACCAATGAATAGTCTAAATTAACCGGCAATTTCAACATTTCATTCTCAGCTTGCCGAGCGATTTCCGTATGTTGACGTTCAATATAGCCTTGATACTTTGCTTGAATTTCAACCTGCTCGGCAACTTTATCATCAACAAGTGCTGAGGAAAGGCCCTCCATTGACATGAGTGTTTCATAGGTCACATCGGGCCTGCGTAACAATTCATAAAGCGAATATTCGCGCTCAATGTTTTTCCCCAATACGCGCTCCGCCTCAGCAGCTGCCAATACCTTTGGGTTTACCCAAGTGGACTTCAAGCGCCCTACCTCTATTGCAACTGCCTCCCTCTTTGCTTCAAAGTCCACCCAACGCTTTTCATCAACCAGTCCTAATTGGCGCCCAATCTCAGTTAGCCGCGCGTCTGCATTGTCTTCTCTTAACTGCAAACGATACTCCGCGCGACTTGTAAACATTCGATACGGCTCGGACACCCCTTGGGTCGTTAAGTCATCGACCAATACGCCCAGGTAAGCCTCATCTCGTCGCGGATACCAAGCCGCCTCTTCAGAAGAAAACCGGGCTGCATTTAATCCCGCAAGCAACCCTTGGGCTGCCGCTTCTTCATAGCCCGTTGTGCCATTAATTTGACCAGCAAAAAACAAACCTTTTATTGCCTTTGTTTCCAGCGAAATTTTTAGTCCACGCGGATCAAAATAATCATATTCAATCGCATAACCTGGACGCGTAATGTAGGCATTCTCCAAACCTTTTATTGAACGCACCAACTGCAACTGAATATCAAACGGCAAGCTAGTTGAAATACCGTTTGGATAAACCTCGTGGGTCGTTAGCCCCTCGGGCTCCAAAAAAATCTGGTGATTATCTTTGTCGGCAAAACGCGTGATTTTATCTTCAATAGAAGGACAATAACGCGGCCCAACCCCTTCAATCACACCGGTAAACAAAGGCGAGCGATCTAGCCCTCCACGAATAATGTCGTGGGTTTGTACGTTAGTATGCGTAATCCAACATGGCAATTGTTTTGGGTGCTGGGCCGCACTTCCCATAAATGAAAACACCGGCACGGGCGTATCGCCAGGTTGTTCGGTCATCACTGAATAATCGATGCTACGCCCATCTATTCGCGGCGGCGTTCCCGTTTTCAAGCGGCCAATTGGCAAGCCAAGCTCTCGCAAATCATTAGACAACGCCACCGACGGGGGGTCGCCCGCCCGCCCTGCAGGATAATTAGACAAGCCAACGTGGATTAGCCCAGACAAAAAGGTTCCCGTTGTTAACACCACACTCTTTGACAAGAAACGAAGGCCCAGCATGGTTTCTACACCGGCCACCCCATCTCCTCTCATGATTAATTTTTCAGCAGCCTGCTGAAACAACCAAAGATTGGGTTGATTTTCAAGCCTTGCCCTGACGGCCGCCTTGTATAAAACACGATCCGCCTGTGCCCGCGTCGCCCTTACCGCCGGGCCTTTTGATGAGTTTAATATTCGAAACTGCATACCCGACTCGTCTGCGGCCGTAGCCATTAGACCGCCCAGCGCATCCACTTCTTTTACCAGATGGCCCTTACCGATGCCACCAATTGAAGGGTTGCATGACATCGCCCCTAGCGTTTCAATGTTGTGAGTAATCAGCAGCGTCGCTCGGCCCATTCGTGCGCTTGCTAACGCCGCCTCGGTTCCCGCGTGCCCTCCCCCTACAACAATGACATCAAACTCTTTTGGGTAATTCATTTATCCTGCGCCAAATCAAAGGCGCGCATCATACATTAATTGCACCGATTGAAAGTATCCCGGCGGGCTGTTTCACGTGAAACACCCGCCTTACTTTCCAATACAAAAGCGGCTAAAAATTTCACCTAGCAACTCATCACTTGTAAATCGGCCCGTTATTTCGCTCAAGGCGACCTGAACAAGGCGGAGGTCTTCTGCCAAAAGCTCTACGGTTGCGGCGCTTATTGATGCCCGCCCCAAATAAGCTTTCGCCTTGGTGAGCGACTCAATGTGTCGTGCCCTGGCCATAAATGCACCCGACTCACCGTGCCACCCCATCATTTGTAGCAGCCGTTCTTTTAAAAGATTAATGCCTTCGTCTGCCTTTGCAGAGACGTAAATATAATCCTGACCGTCTCGCGTTTCTAAATGTGCAGCAGTGCCCAATAGGTCAATTTTGTTAATAATGTGTAATCTGGGTATGTTACTGGGTATTTGATCTAATATTTTTGCTGTTGCGGGCCCACCTCTTTTCGTCACATCCTCTAGAAGCAGCACAACATCCGCCTTTGCAGCCGCAAGCCTTGTGCGTTCCATTCCCATTTGCTCGATCGCATCTTGAGACTCTCGTAAACCGGCGGTATCAATAATATGTAATGGCACGCCATCAATATTAATCGCCTGGCGAATAACATCTCTTGTTGTGCCGGCTATCTCACTAACTAAAGCGACGTCCTCTCCAGATAGCCTGTTCAGCAGGCTAGACTTCCCCACGTTTGGTTCTCCCACAAGCACCACGTGAGCGCCCTCTCTCAGAATGCTGCCCTGCTTTGCTAAATCAAAAATTTGATCCAATTCCGCTTTGATTCTACTTAGGCAACATTCTTGTTTAACTAAGTCTTGAGCTGGTATTTCTTCTTCTGGAAAGTCTAGCGAGGCTTCGATTTGAATTCGTAGCGCTATAACATCCTCAACCAAAGCATGAACTGCTTTAGAAAAATCCCCCTGCAAAGAACGAGTGGCACTACGAACCCCTTGTTCTGAGGTTGCGTTTATCAGGTCAATTACGCTTTCGGCCTGAACCAAATCAAGCTTGTTATTTAGAAAGGCTCGCTGTGTAAATTCGCCGGGTTCCGCAGGTCTTGCACCAAGAGAAAAGCAGCGCTGAAGTAATAGGCCAAGGACGGCCGTTCCGCCGTGTCCTTGTAGTTCAATAACATCTTCCCCCGTATACGAGTGAGGGCCAGGAAAATAAAGTCCTATTCCGTGATCAATAATTGCGCCGTCAGCATCCTTAAATGGCGTATAGGTCGCATGGCGAGGGTTTAAATTTTGACCAAACAGTGGCAGAAGATATGACGAGAGGTCTTTGCCAGAAATACGAACGACACCAACCCCTCCTCGACCGGGTGCCGTAGCTATTGCAGCTACGGCATCAAGCTTTGACAACATCCTTTTGACCGCTTTCTAAGCTTCGGGTTATGTACCATTGCTGAGCAATAGAAAGAACGTTGTTAACAATTGAATACAAAACCAATCCCGCTGGGAAAAAGAAAAATACAACGCTGAATACAACCGGCATCCATTGCATCAACTTAGCTTGTATTGGATCCGGTGGTGTCGGGTTTAATCGCCCCTGAATTAACATGCTGATACCCATAATAGCTGGCATGATGTAATAAGGATCAGCAACTGAAAGGTCGGTTATCCATAGCATGAAGGGTGCATGACGTAATTCAACGCTTGCTAAAATTGACCAATAAAGGGCAATAAATACTGGGATTTGAATTAGTACGGGCAAACAGCCGCCGAGCGGATTGATTTTTTCTGTTTTATACAGATCCATCATTGCTTTATTTAGCTTTTCGCGATCATCACTATATTGCTGTTTGATCTTTTCTAGCTTTGGCGCAACGGCTTTCATTTTAGCCATTGAGCGATAGCTTGCGGCCGAAAGGGGGAAAAACACTAGTTTAATTAGAACCGTGAGAAGAATGATGGCAACTCCCCAGTTTTGAACACCGCTTTGAATAAAGGTGAGCAACCAAAACAGCGGCGTAGCAATAATCGTTAACCATCCATAATCAACCGTAAGACCTAAACCAGTGGCAACATTATCAAGTTTTGAGCTTGCGGGCCCTACATACAAAGAGGTGCTTATACCTCCTTTTTGACCCGGTTCAATTGTTGGAATGGGGAGAATTGCTCCTATCGAATATTCGTGGTTTCCCAAAGATTTTGTGTAAAACTCTCTCTCGGTATTACCTGATGGCAGCCAAGCGGTCACAAAATAGTGTTGAAGCATTGCTATCCAACCATTGTCAGCGGATTTTGCATAACTTGTTTTGTTTTTTTCTATATTTGCAAACTCAACTTTTTGGAATTTTTCCTTATCTGTATAGATCGCCGCCCCTGTATAGGTAGGAACGAGCTTAGAGGCTCCCTCTGGAACCCCGTCGTCTCTAACCAATTGATAGTAAGCGGAGGCCGTCAATGGCTTGTCACCTAAGTTTTCAATTTCGTAACTAACATCAATAAGATAGCTATTACGATGAAACGTTAAGGTTTTCGTTACTGCTTTTCCGGCTGACAACGTTACGGAAACGGAATCTTTACCATCTTGTAAGCTGAACTCTTCTGCGGTTGCCGTAAATTGCTCTCGATGCGTTGGTAGGCCTTCACCAAGCAGCCCCGTTTGAGCAATATATGTGTGCCCTTCTTCTTTCTGAAGCAAAACAAATGCTTTGTTTTTGTCCACAGCATCTTTATGTTGAAGTAGCTCCACTCTTTGGATGTCCCCACCAAGTGTATTTAACTCAACCAACAGGCTGTCCGTCTTAACAACGATTTTTTTTCCTTGCACTGTAGCTGCGGGCGCCTCGATTGCTTTCGCATTACTCACCGTTGCCGTTGTTTTCAAGGGCGCTTGTGCATTTGACCCTGCCGCTTTGGGCTTTTCGGTAGTTACTACTTGAGGAATTGGATTTTGATATTTTTCCCATCCATCCCAAAGAACAACTGCGGAAAATGAGAAAATAAGAAACAAGAAAAGGCGCTGAAATTCCATCTTTAGAATATCCCAATTAATAATGTTGCACTAAGGAACAGGATCATATCCGCCCGCACCCCATGGATTACAACGAAGTATTCGCCAAATCCCGTAACGAACCCCACGGATTAGCCCGTGTTTTATCAGCGCATCTTTAAAATAGTTAGAGCACGAAGGGGTAAATCGGCAAGTGGGTGGAAATAGAGGGCTGATTAAATACTGATACCCTCTAATTATGAATAAAATAATGCGAATCATTGATTTGCCAATCTGGCATTAATTAACAATCGAGACAATGCTAGTCTAAATTCTTGATTTTCGCTGCTAATTAACGGTCGCTTAACTCGAATAATGATATCTATCGCGTTACCGCTTTCGGCAAGGCTTAAACGAAAGGTTTCGCGGATAACTCTTTTTATACGATTTCTAGTAACTGCCTTAGAGGCGACTCGTTTACCTACAATGACACCTAATCTATCTAAACCGACCTCATTTTTAGAGGAATGAAGAGCAACCCATCTATTTGTGATTGCCTTGCTCTTCAGAATTCGCTCAAATTCATCACTACGATGAATTCGCTTAGAATGAGAAAACTTTTGTGTCACCTTACACAGCGAGGCGTTTGCGACCCTTTGCTCGGCGTGCTGCAATAACTGCTCTACCGCCCTTAGTTTTCATACGAACCAAAAAGCCGTGAGTACGTTTTCTTTTGGTTACTGATGGTTGATATGTACGTTTCATGATTATTCCTTACTTGTTCGCGTTGAAAAGCGCGCGATTACAATACTTTACTGGTTTTCTGTCAAGTTTATTTTATACCTGTGGATAACTTTTTTTTCTAGTTGTAGAATGCGCTTCGGTTTTAATCCACCAATACTTTCATGCCTCATCAAAAACTTTGGAATAGCTGCCTTGATTACTTCAAGACTCAGCTTCCAGCTCAACAATTTAACTCTTGGATTAAACCTTTAATTGTTGAGGTCAAAGATCAAAAGATTGTTATAACAACGCCTAATGGATTTACTTTAAAAGTTATTCAAGAGCGCTTTCTGCCCGAAATCACTAAGCGTTCCCTTGCGTTTTTTTCTACCCCTGCAAATATTGAATTGCGGATTGATAAACAGAAACAGGTTGCAACAACACCCAATAAGCCTTTAAGCCTTAATTCAGAGATAAAAACACTCACAAAAAAAGCTTATCAGAATTCCGTAAAACTAAATTCAACTCTGCTATTTGAAAATTTCGTTACTGGTAAAGCAAACCAACTAGCACATGCTGCTGCTATCCAAGTTGCTGATTCACCCGGAACTACTTACAACCCTCTATTTATTTATGGTGGTGTAGGTTTGGGTAAAACTCACTTATTGCAAGCAATTGGAAACCAGTTTAAACAAGAAAATAACCAAGCTAAAATTTGTTACGTTCATGCAACAAACTACATTTCCGATGTCGTTCGCGCTTTTCAAACAAAACAGTTTGATGAATTTAAACAATATTACAATTCCTTGGATTTATTATTGATTGATGATATTCAATTTATTGCCGATAAGCCAGGAACACAACAAGAGTTCTTTTATACACTTAACTCTTTGATTGATAGAAATAAACAAGTTGTTATTACTTGCGATACCTTTCCAAAAGAAATCAATGGAATAGAACCAAGATTAACCTCACGTTTTAGTTGTGGTTTAACCGTAGCGATTGAACCTCCTGGTTTAGAAATGCGTGTTGCAATTCTTTTACAGAAGTCAATTCAATCAAAAAATCCAATTGGTGAAGATGTTGCCTTTTTTATAGCCAAACATGTGCGATCAAACATTAGAGAACTTGAAGGAGCTTTAAATAGAATTGAGGCTTTTGCTCGCTTTCATAAACGACCTATCAATGTTGAATTAGCAAAAGAAGCACTCAAAGATCTTTTAGCTGCCCAAAACAAACAGGTTTCAATTGAAAATATTCAAAAAACTGTTGCTGACTTTTATAGAATAAAACTGATTGATCTTTTATCCAAAAAAAGAACTCGAATTATTGCGAGGCCTCGACAAATGGCCATGTGTTTAGCAAGGGAGTTGACTCAGTTAAGTTTGCCAGAAATAGGAAATGCTTTCGGTGGACGGGATCATTCAACTGTCTTACATGCTTGCAAAACGATTGAACAATTAAAAAATGCGGACAACTCAATAAATTCTGATTTCAATTTACTTAATCAGACTTTAAGGAATTAATTATGTATTTTTAATTTGTAAAATGTACATAACCATATAAATCTAAAAAACTAGAAAAGTTATACACAATTCATGAACAGTATAAAACGGAAGTTATAAACACTAAAAAATCAATTTAACTTATTGTTTATAGATATAAATTACAGTTATACACAACAAAAGATCACATTATTATTGTTATTAAGGATATATAAAATGTTTATTGAAAAGATAGATCGCGATTCCATACTAAAACCCTTACAAACAGTTGTTGGCATCGTTGAAAGAAAACAGCCCCTACCTATACTTTCTAACGTACTAATTGAAAAAAGTGTTGATGCCATTAAATTAATCGCAACTGACTTAGAGATACAAATTTCTACGCAACAGAAATTAGATGCAGGTTCGGCAACAGGTTCTGTTACGGTATCAGCAAAAAAGCTCCAAGAAATATTAAGAGTTTTGCCAGATCAAAGCCAAGTATCTTTAGATATACAAGAAAATAAACTGCTCATTAAATCTAATAAAAGTAAATTCAGTTTACAAACTTTGCCAGCGCAAGACTTTCCGCTAGTCACTAACCTGATTGAAAATGCGACCAAGATTGTTTTAAAACAGGGCTTACTTAAAAAACTACTAGCCTTAGTTCAATACGCAATGGCACAGCAAGATATTCGTTATTATTTAAACGGTGTTTTACTTGTTATTGAAAACAACACGATTAGACTGATTGCTACAGACGGACATCGCTTAGCCTATGTCAGTTCAACCATTGAAAATGAAGGCCCAAAACAAGAAGTTATTCTGTCCAGAAAAACTGTTAACGAACTATCAAAACTACTCTCTAACAATGATGACCCGATTGAATTAGAGTTAGCGGAAAAACAAGTAAGAATAACATTCGCAGAGATTGTTTTAACTTCAAAAGTAATTGACGGTAAATTTCCAGATTACGAGCGAGTCATTCCTAACTATACAAATCATTTAGAACTAGACCGTTTAGTTATTGTTCAAGCGCTACAAAGAGCAGCGATTCTTTCTAATGAAAAATTCCGTGGCGTACGTTTTGTACTCACTGAAAAGAATTTACGCATTATCAGTAGCAACAGTGAACAAGAAGAAGCTCAAGAAGATATTGAAAATGAATATCATGGCCCCGCTTTAGATATTGGCTTTAATGTAAATTACTTGTTAGATGGCCTAAACAATACGCCAGCGCAAGCAGTCATTTTCTCTTTTGGCGATCCTAATAGCAGTATTTTGATTACGGTGCCGGGCGAAGATGAATTTAAATACGTCGTCATGCCAATGCGCATTTAATTTAAAGTTTCACGTGAAACAAATATTTTGGAAAAAACATGAGCGATAACTACGACGAATCAAGCATTCAACAACTCGAAGGATTAGAGGCCGTGCGTAAGCGCCCAGGTATGTACATTGGAGACACTTCTGATGGAACGGGGCTACATCATATGGTGTTTGAGGTAGTCGATAACGCAATTGATGAATCATTAGCAGGTCATTGTGATGACATTAAAGTCATTATTCATGGAGATAACTCAATCTCTGTTGCAGATAACGGCCGGGGCATTCCAATCGGAATTAAATTTGATGATAAAAATGAACCGAAACGGTCGGCTGCAGAAATTGTTTTAACGGTATTACATGCTGGCGGGAAATTTAATCAAAACAGCTATAAAGTTTCAGGGGGACTCCACGGCGTTGGTGTAAGTTGCGTTAACGGTTTGTCAGAATGGCTTAAGTTAACCACGTACCGTGATGGGAAAAAATACGGCATCGAATTTGAAAAAGGTTTTGTAAAAGACCGTTTGCTTGAACAACAAAACGGAGTTGAAGTTTCACCTGTACGAATATTGGGTGAGTCCAATAAAAAAGGAACAGAGGTTCATTTTTTGGCAGACAAAGAAATTTTCGGCAACGTTGAGTTCCACTATGATATTTTGGCAAAACGGTTACGTGAGCTTTCATTTTTAAATAATGGCGTCAAAATCGAGCTGGTTGATCAGCGCAGTGGAAAGAGTGAAAACTTTGCTTATTCTGGAGGGGTGCGCGGCTTTGTTGAGTACATGAATAAAAGTAAAGCTGTGTTACATCCAAAGTGCTTTCAGGCAAGCGGTGAAAAAGACAATATCGTTGTAGATGTTGCGATGCAATGGAATGATAGTTATTCCGAAGTTGTACAGTGTTTTACTAACAACATTCCTCAACGGGATGGTGGCACACACATGACGGGTTTACGTATGGCGATGACCCGCGTCATTAATAAATATATCGAAGAACACGAGTTGGCGAAAAAGGCCAAAGTGGAGACCGCAGGCGATGACATGCGCGAAGGGTTGACCTGTGTTCTTTCCGTTAAAGTGCCAGACCCAAAGTTTTCCTCACAAACAAAAGACAAGCTGGTTTCTAGTGAAGTGCAACCGGCCGTGCAAGAAGTTGTAGCACAAAAGCTGAGTGATTTTTTACAAGAAAACCCAATTGACGCCAAAATTATTTGCAGCAAAATTATTGATGCGGCCCGCGCCCGCGACGCGGCGCGTAAAGCACGCGAACTGACGCGCCGTAAAGGAATTTTGGATGGCATTGGTCTGCCAGGTAAATTGGCCGACTGTCAGGAAAAAGACCCCGCCCTCTCTGAGCTGTATCTGGTCGAGGGTGACTCTGCGGGAGGCTCTGCCAAACAGGGGCGCGACCGTAAGTTTCAAGCGATTTTGCCCCTCAAAGGAAAAATTCTAAACGTAGAAAAAGCCCGTTTTGAAAAGCTGATTGCTTCGCAAGAAATCGCAATTCTGATTACCGTGTTGGGTACCGGTATTGGCAAAGAAGAATACAACGCAGATAAATTGCGTTATCACCGTATTATTATCATGACTGACGCGGACGTAGACGGCGCACACATCCGCACGCTTTTACTCACTTTTTTCTATCGTCAAATGCCAGAGCTAGTTGAGCGCGGCCATATTTATATTGCGCAACCACCTCTGTACAAAATCAAGCAAGGTAAAGACGAGCGCTATCTCAAAGATGAGCATGAAATGAAAAGCTACTTGCTTAAATCGGCTTTGAACAACGCGATGTTTTACCCAGCGTTAGACACCACCCCGATACAAGGCGAAGCGCTAGAGCAAATTGCCAAACAATATTTTCTCGCGGAAGCGGTGATTGATCGCCTGTCGCGCTTCATTGCACCAGAGGCTAGCCATGCATTGCTCATCCTTCCAACCCTGTCATTAGATGACGCCACACAAGCGCAAAAGAGCGCACAACTGCTAGAAGCTGCTTGTGGTGGCGTTATTAAAGCCGAAATTGAGAGCGATGAAAGTGGCGAGTTGCGCTTGCGTTTGGAAAAGATTTATCACGGCAACTACTCCTTAAGTTATCTGGATAAAGACTTTCTGCAAAGCGGTGATTACGTGCAAATTCGCCAAACGGCCCAAGCATTGGAGGGTCTCATTACTCCAACCGCCTATGTCGTGCGCGGCGAACAAAGACGTGCCGTGAGTAGCTTCAAACAAGGCGTTGAGTGGTTGTTGGAAGAGGCTAGACGTGGTGTCAGCACCCAGCGCTACAAAGGCTTGGGTGAGATGAACCCTGAGCAATTGTGGGAAACGACGATGGATGTTAAAAATCGTATTTTGCTGCGCGTACAAATTGAAGACGCAATTGCTGCTGATGAGATATTTACGACACTGATGGGTGACGTGGTTGAACCGCGCCGTGCGTTTATTGAGCAGAATGCGCTCGGTGTGAAGAACTTGGATGTGTAAGTCTTTATGTTTTTGCCCCATAGATTGGGCATTAGGATTGAAAAATCCTGTGTGGTGAAAACCATTAATAGCGAGTGGTTAACCTTGGTTTTTGTTAATTTATAAACTTAGGAGTTTATTTTGCGACAGCGAATTTTGTTAATTATTTTTTTACTTTTGCCAATTGTTGCAAATGCAGTGTCTGACAAGCGGCAGATGAAACAAGCGGATAAACAACAAACCAACCCGCTAGCCGGGCGGGGTGGTGGATGGTTTTTAGGTGTGCATGATTTATTGCTTCGGAATCAACTGGCTAATTGTGAAAATTATAAAAATGCGGGAAATTCCGATATGTACCGCAATTGCAAAAACAGAATCATGAATGCACACGACTTTCTTACAGATAGAGCTAATGTCAGTATATTGCCTGTAGCCGGCTGGTCATTTTGTTCTAATAACATTCAGTCTAATTTTCCACTTGGTGCTCAGTGTCTTACCGCTGTAGAGCTTTTATGTCCACTTAATAAAGAAAATGAGTTTACTGACATTAACTCTTGCCTCAGATTAATGGAGTCCAACGCTTGGTTAAGTAATCCTATAATCCAGCGCCTAAATTTTACTAACCCAAATCGCTAATCTCTACAATCTTCAATATCATACGGTTGAACAAGAGTAAGTTCGAGCTATTCGAAAATAAGTAGCAAACTTACCTAGTAACCCAATAAACATAAGGCCTGCAGAGTAGGCCCTGTAAAACACCCTATAGCCGCACAACACCTGTACGATGAGGGGCAGGGTTCAAATTAGTCGAAAACCTATTCCTTGGCTTTTGCGGCCTTTTTAGCCGCCGGCTTCTTCGCGGCGGGTTTGGCGGTCGTCGTTTTCTTCGTAGTAGCCTTTTTTGTTACCACTTTCTTAGCTTTTGGTTCAGCTTTAGCCTTGGGTGCGGCTTTTGCCTTAGTAGTTTTGCTGGCCGCTTTTTTGGCAGCAGGTTTGCGGGAAGGTTTCGCTGATGGCCCTTTCGCCACTTTTGCGGCTATCAATTCAAGAGCCTCTTCCAGCGTAATGTCATCCGGCGAAATATCTTTTGGTAGGGTCGCATTGATTTTGCCATGCCGTGCGTAAGGGCCATAACGACCACTACAGATTTCGACGGTGGCCTTATCATCCGGATGGTCACCCAGCGTGCGCAACACGGTTGCTCCGCCATCACGAGCTTGCGCCAACAGTTCCACGGCGCGCTCCAGGGTAACGTCAAAAATGCTATCGGTGCGCGGAATAGACTTGAATTTGCCGTCATGGCCAATATAGGGCCCAAAGCGGCCGATATTGACGATGACCTTTTTATTCGTCTCTGGATGCAAACCAAGGTCTTTCGGTAATGACAGTAGCTTCAGCGCATTTTCTAAATCGGCCTGGTCAACCGGCATTTCCTTTGGCCATGACACGCGCTTGGGCTTGGTTTTGGCGCCCTCTTCCACTTCGCCGAGTTGTACGTAGTGGCCATAAGGGCCGCGCAGTAATAAAACGGCTTGTTTGGTTTCTGGATGGACGCCCATTTCTACACGGGCGGTGGCTTCATCTTGGGTTTCACCGCTCAGGCTACGCTTGTATTTGCACTCTGGATAGTTGGTGCAGCTAATAAAGCTGCCGTAACGACTGAGTTTTTTAGCAAGCGGTTTGCCACATTCTGGGCAGGACTCATCAATTAGTTCAACAGGCCGGTCGATATTGGTTTTTTCTTTGATGAGCCCGGAAAAGCCTTTCCAGAATTCATCCATAACGCCGATCCAATCGCGCTTACCTTCAGAAACCTCGTCTAATTCGTCTTCCAAATTTGCGGTGAAGCCATAATCTACATAGCGGGTGAAATGCTCAGTAAGGAATTTGATGACCACACGACCCACATCCGTCGGCATAAAACGCTTTTTATCAAGCGTGGCGTATTCGCGTGCTTGTAGTGTAGAAATAATGGTGGCGTAAGTGGAGGGGCGGCCAATGCCGTACTCTTCTAGCGACTTAACCAAGCTAGCTTCTGAGAAGCGCGGCGGTGGCTGAGTGAAGTGCTGTTCGCCGTAAAGTTTATCCACCGGCAAAATATCACCCTCAACCAACGGCGGCAGTTTTGCGCTATCTTCTTCTTCAGCATCATCCACGTCTTCCATGTAAACACCAATAAAGCCTGGGAATACTAGGGTTTGGCCTGACGCGCGGAACAAGGTGTCATCACTGCTTAAGCGAATGTCCACGCTAACCGTATCAAAGCGCGCGGGCGACATTTGGCTAGCGAGTGTGCGCTTCCAGACCATCTCATAAAGACGCATCTGGTCGATATTGAGGTGCTCGCGCATGCTATCTGGCGTGCGCGAAATCGAGGTTGGGCGAATCGCTTCATGCGCCTCTTGTGCGTTTTTGGATTTGCTCTTGTAAGTAGGTTGCTTCGCAGGCAAGTAATCTGCGCTGAAGTTGTCACCAATGTAGCCACGAATTTCGGCAACAGCTTCGTTCGCCAAGTTAAGCGAGTCGGTACGCATGTAGGTGATCAAGCCGACAGTCTGGCCGCCGATGTCCACACCTTCGTACAAGGCTTGAGCGGTGCGCATGGTTCGATCAGAAGTCATCCCTAACTTACGTACGGCCTCTTGCTGTAGTGTGGAAGTAGTGAACGGCGCTGCAGGATTACGTTGCTTACCTTTCTTTTCAACACGAACTACTTTGGGAGGAAGTTTGGCATCATTTAGTTTGGCATGAATCGCATCGTATTCAGCCTGGCTGCCGATACTCAGTTGCTCTAATTTTTTTCCTTGATATTGGAACAGCTTGGCTTTGAAAGGAACGCTATTCTTTTGACTATCCAGATGCACGGACCAATATTCTTGGCTTTTGAATTTCTCAATTTCTAATTCGCGCTCAACAATTAATCTCAGCGCAGGACTTTGTACGCGACCCGCAGATAGACCGGGGCGAATCTTCCGCCACAGCAGCGGCGAGAGATTAAAACCAACCAAATAATCCAACGCGCGACGCGCTTGCTGAGCGTTCACTAACGGCATGGCAATGGCGCGAGGGTGAGTAACCGCTTCTCGCACGGCAGATTCAGTTATCTCATAAAAAACAACACGTTGCATTGTTTTGCCCTTGAGGGCGCGCTTACCTTTGAGCAGCTCAGAAATATGCCATGCGATAGCCTCCCCTTCCCTATCCGGGTCGGGCGCTAGCAGAATGTTATCTGCTTCGGCAGCGGCTTTGGCGATGGCATCGACGTGCTTACTATTTCGAGCGATGACTTCGTAATTCATGGTGTAGCCGTTTTCGGTATCGACCGCGCCATTTTTTGGGATGAGGTCACGCACGTGACCATAAGAGGCGAGGACTTCGTAATCCTTACCGAGATATTTTTTGAGTGTCTTGGCTTTAGCCGGAGACTCAACGATCAGTAGATTTTTTGCCATGCGGTACTGAGTATCCCAGTCAATTTAATGAAGTTGGGCCGATTCGGCCGAGGTTAACAATTCTTCTATCACCATTGGATCTAACTCTTCGTGCAAGTTCCAAAGCACCATTAATGCGATGAGTTTAACTTTTTCTAGAGACAGATTATCCCGACCTAGTGCAAGTGCTCGATCAATAATCATTTCACGCTCAATTGGCGAAATCATTTTATTCTGCTCCCAGAATGAAATAAATCTTAAGCCATCGTTACTGATGCGGCGGTGTTCTAGCTCAACAAAACAGCGAAAGCCACTTTGATTGATGCTTTCTGGATACTGGGCAGAAGCGAGTGTTTGCAGTCCTGACAACCAAGCAATTGCTTGTGAAATATCTTCTTCTTCAAACCCTGCGGCAGTTAACTTAACGGCGAGCTTTTCTGACTCAGGATAACTGCCAGAAGCAAAATAACTTTCAAATAAATAAATCAAAATATCAAACATAGGGCCCCAATTACTCAATTTAAACAATACGTTGGTAAAGGCCACCTGGTAACGTTGCTACTTTTCCTTCGAGTTCAAGCTGTAACAGAATGGCGGATAGCGGGGCTATCGTCAAGCCACTGAGCGTAGATAGGGTGTCTAAATCCACAGGATCAAAATGCAAATGTTGAAATAGTTCGTGTTCGGGAATGGCTGGCGAAGCAGTATTTATTGACGGAAATATGCCAGCAAGTTCTTGCAGAATATCCTGCGCATTTTCAACTAACTTGGCGCCTTGCTTGATTAAGGCATGACAACCTTTTGTTTGCGGTGAATGGATGGAACCGGGAATCGCAAATACTTCACGCCCTTGTTCCAATGCTAAACGAGCCGTGATGAGTGAACCGCTTTGTAGGGAAGCCTCCACAATTAAACAACCCTGACTTAAACCGCTGATAATGCGATTGCGTCGTGGAAAGTTAGCAGGGAGTGGCGGTGTTCCCAGCGGGAGTTCTGAAATAATTGTGCCGTGCATGGCTAATTGATGGGCAAGCTCCTTATTAGTGGCGGGATAGACGCGATCTAAGCCCGTGCCAATAACTGCAATACTACTGCCCTGCCCTTTGAGTCCGCCCAGATGAGCTGAGGTATCAATACCAAGAGCCATGCCGCTGATAATACAAAAACCGAGCTCGCTGAGCGATTGCGCAAAAGCTTCCGCGTTGCGAATGCCTTGCGGTGTTGCGTTGCGACTGCCTACGATAGCAAGAGAGGGTTTATTGAGTAGGTCGAGCCGTCCTTTAATAAAAAGTAAAAAGGGCGGATCTTGCGTGTTAAGTAGCTGTTGCGGGTAGCTCTCATCAGCAATCGTGACAATATGATTAATTGGATCGCTTAACCATTGTTCAGTGAGAAATAAATTTTCTTCTATGATGCCCAGTGAAATATGCTGGGCGATGGCGGGATTAACAAGGCGGCGAATTTCAGCAGCGGGTGCGGTGAAAACCGCGTTAGGTGAACCAAAAGTTTGAAGTAGTTTGCGAAGACCCTCTGCGCCCAAGCCAGGAATCTGGCTCAGGGCGAGCCAAGATGCCAGGGTAGAATCGAGAGCCATTGCTTACGGTGTTTTGGCAGTATCCAAAAGCTCCACCGGCAAGCGGGTTTGCAATACCAAGGCGTAAGAAACTTTATGGAAGGTGCGGAAAACGAAAATTAAGCCGTAACGCACGTCAGGTAATGCAACATCTTTCGGCCTAAAGAATTTCTTATCTTTAAGAACTTCACCTTTTTGGTAAAGCGCTAATACGTGACCATTTTCAATACCGTCACGCTTGCCTTTATTGATGGTGATAATGGCATTTTGGCTAGCTTGAGCAACACCGCCATAGATAGAAATGACTTTTGCCGCGATGTTGGTGCTAGGTGCATGTGGCTCATAATTGCTTGGAATGGTCTGCGTTGACTGGGTAAAGCGATCACCCTTGCCAATTTCTAGTACAGATTGAGTGATTCTAAGTTCGCTCACGGGGGCGAATTTTTCAACAACCGCATCACCTAAATAGACAACTTCATTACCGAGCACCTCTTCGGTATCTGGGTCCACAAAAGTTTTCCCAGGGCGAAAGACTTGCCATTGTGTGCCTTTGTCTGCGGGAAGGTTCTTGACGTAAGCGACGTCATTCGCGCCAAGTAATTCACGCTGTTCATAGGTGCCAACTAGAATAGGTGATTTAGCAAAGTCATTGCCATCAACCACCAGTGGTTTGGCCAAGAATGGTGCAATCACGCCATAAGGAATCATTGGAATAGAGCCGCGTTCATCTGCTACCTCACGGGCGCGAGGTGATAGCTTAATGACATCGTTTTGAGTAACCGTTGCATTGGCGTTGGTAACGGCAGAATCGTTAGAGTCCCCAATTTTTAACGTGCCTGTTGAGCGATCCAAAAACACAACATCTCCAGGGTAGATCCAGTGCGGATCTTTGATGGTGTCTTTATTCAAGCCCCAGATTTGTTGCCATTTCCAAGGATCCTTGAAAAACTTAGCGGATATATCCCAAAGCGTATCGCCTTTAACCACAACATGACGGTCGGGAGCGTTTTCACGGATTGCTAATTCGTCAGCATGGGCGAGGATGGGTATTAAAAGACAAATCAGCGATATAATCTTGCGCATGAAAAACCCCAACAAAGTAGAAAAAAATACGGTGCGAACTTCGCACTCGCGATTAAATTCTGCATCTAGTTATTTAAATTAGCAAGCTTTTATGGCAATCCTTCAAATTCTTCAGTACCCAGATCCGCGTTTGCATAAAGTTGCTAAACGTGTGGAAACCGTCACATCCGAAATTCGCAAACTCGTTTCAGATATGGCTGAAACAATGTACAAAGCGCCGGGAATTGGCTTGGCGGCAACGCAAGTCGATGTGCATTTGCAAGTGATTGTGATGGATTTGTCAGAGCTGCACGACGATCTGCTGGTATTGATTAACCCAGAACTATTAAATAGTGAAGGTGAAAGTAAGTGTGAAGAGGGGTGCCTCTCTGTACCGGGAATATACGATAAGGTTGAGCGCGCAGAGCGTGTTACTGTGCAGGCAGTCAATATTAAAGGCGAGACTTTTAAATTAGATGCGGAAGGCCTTTTGGCTGTTTGTATTCAGCATGAAATGGATCATTTACTGGGAAAAGTTTTCGTTGAAAGACTTTCCAGCCTTAAGCAAGTGCGCATTCGCAATAAACTGAAAAAGCGACTTCGCGAAACATTTTAGTGAATTAGAATTGAAAATTATCTTTGCAGGAACTCCCGCCTTTGCAGCGCACGCCTTAAAAGCGCTACTCGATAAACAGTTTGAAATTGTTGCTGTGCTGACGCAACCAGATCGTCCATCTGGTCGGGGTATGCAACTCAAAGCTAGCCCAGTAAAACAGCTTGCGCTTGAACACGGCATAACGGTTTTACAACCGCCCTCGTTGAAAGGGGCGGACATTCAAGAGCAGCTGGCTAGTTATCAGGCTGACCTGATGATTGTCGCTGCGTACGGTTTGATTTTGCCGAAAATCGTATTGGAAATCCCCCGTCTGGGTTGTTGGAATATTCATGCGTCACTGTTGCCGAGGTGGAGAGGCGCTGCGCCAATTCAGCGCGCAATTTTGGCCGGCGATCAACAGACGGGCATCACCATTATGCAGATGGACGTTGGTTTAGATACCGGGGACATGTTGCTCAAAAAAGAATGCTCAATTACGGCAAGTGATACCTCAGAAACTTTGCACGCTAAGTTAGCCGAGCTAGGAGCGAGCGCGATTTTAGAGGCGCTCACGCTCCATCAAGAAAATAAAATCCAAGCGAAGTCGCAGGATAATGATTTAGCAAGTTATGCGAGCAAGTTGGGCAAAGAAGAAAGTCAGATTGATTGGTCAAAAAACGCACAGGAAATTGCCCGTAATGTACGCGGCTACAACCCATTTCCTGGTGCAGCCTCCGTATTAAATGAAACACAATTAAAAATTTGGCAAGCAAGTGTTTGCGAGAGTAAAGCAGGCGAGCCAGGTGAGGTGTTGCAAGTGGAAAAAAATGCATTGGTTGTAGCCTGTGGAGAAGGCGCACTTTCGCTGGAGGTGATCCAAAAGCCAAATGCTAAAGCCTTGCCCGTAACACAATTTCTACAAGGCTTTACAGTTAAAGCGGGTGATCGCTTCGTAACGCGCTAATGCAAACAGTCCATTTACATGCGGTGACAATTATTGGCCAAGTTCTGGCGGGTAAAAATTTAAACCAAGCACTAGATGCGGTTTTAAAAAACCGGACGATGCTGACCCCTCAAGAAAGGGGTGCGCTGCAAGACCTGTGTTACGGCACTCTGCGCTTTTATGGGCAGCTATCAAAAATGCTTAACGCACTAGTGCTTAAGCCACTTAGCGATAACAACCTCCGCAACCTATTGTTAATCGCGCTTTACCAACTGCAATATAGCAAGGCGGCAAAATATGCGGTCGTTGATCACACGGTAGAAACCTCAAAACAAATTAATCGTTCAGCCGGCGGGTTGGTTAATGCGGTGCTGCGCAATTTTTTGCGCAGACAAGAAGAGCTAACTAAATTGGCAGCTGTTTCTGAGGAGGGTCGCTATTCTTATCCGCAGTGGTGGATAGATAAAATTAAAGCACAATATGGCGAAAGTGCCGCTGAAATTTTACTTGTGGGCAATCAACACCCGCCTATGACGCTGCGAGTAAATAAGCGCCTTGCAAAACCGCAACAATATTTAATGAATCTAGTTGCACAGGGGATCGCCGCACAATTAATCACACCAGACGCTGTGTTGCTGGAGACGCCGTTACCAGTAGAAAAAATACCAGGATTTGCTTCAGGCGAAGTATCAGTACAGGATGCGGGGGCACAGTACGCGGCGAGTTTATTGGACATTTCTGATGGTATGCGAGTGTTGGATGTGTGTGCGGCACCGGGCGGAAAAAGTGCTCATCTGTTAGAGAGTGCTGAGATTAAATTAGTTGCGATCGATATTGATGAGCAACGCCTTTGCCGAGTCACAGAAAATTTACAGCGCTTGAAATTAGAGGCTGCCCTGCTGTGCGGTGATGCAGCGAAACCTAACAACTGGTGGGATGGCCAGCAGTTTGAGAGAATACTCGCCGATGTGCCGTGCTCAGCTTCGGGCGTAGTACGCCGGCATCCTGATATTAAATGGTTGCGTAGACCCTCTGATATTGCAGGATTTGCCCAGCAGCAAGCTAAAATTCTAGATGCGTTGTGGCCATTATTGTCTGAGGGCGGTAAGTTGTTGTATGCAACATGTTCAATATTTGCAGAAGAAAATCAGCAGAATATTGAGCGGTTTTTATTGCGGCAGAACAACGCCAAACAGATACCAGTAGTGGCGAATGATTTATTGGAAGGACAGCTGCTACCAAACGAACGGCACGATGGCTTCTTTTATGCGTTATTGCAGAAAACATCTTCGTAACTATTTAGTCAAGCTAGCGCTATTGCTCAGTTTGCTATGTTACTCGGCCCTCGTAAGCGCAGAGGGAATTACCGTTAGCAAAGCAGAGGTGCGGCCTGTCGATGAGGGCTATGAGGTGGTGGCTGATTTTAAGATTACCCTACCACCATCCGTTGCCGATGCGCTTCTTCACGGGGTGGTGCTTAACTTTGTCAGCGAGCTTTCAATTACGCGCTCACGTTGGTATTGGCTAGATAGCGATGTGGTGCAGGCGGAGCAGGTCACTAAACTTTCCTACAACGCTTTAACGCGGCAATATCGAATTTCACGCGGCACCCTATTCCAAGGCTTTCCCAATTTGGAAAGTGCGTTGCGCCTACTGGGCCGTCAAACTTTACCTCCCCTTGCGGAATCCGTATTTCAAACCGGTACGGCGGGCTATGTTGCCAAAATGCTGAAAAGCGAAACGCGCTATACCGCTTTTGCACAAATGCGCTTGGACGTTTCGCAACTCCCCAAGCCGTTACAAGTAACTGCACTAACCAACAGCGAGTGGGACTTGACCTCGGAAAAATATAGTTGGTCCATGCAGGCTGTCTTAGCGGAAAAAGAGGCAGCTGAAAAACCATGAAATATCTGATTATCTTTTCAGGGTTGTTGGGTTTGGCGTTGCTCTACTTGTTATCGAGCGCTAGTGCTAATACGGCTTTATTTTCTCAGCACTACTCCAGCTTATTAATTCTCACCGTGCTGTTAACGGTTGGGCTAATTGGCTTAGTTGGATTTCAGTTATGGCAATTGCGACTTAAATTAAAACAGAAAGTATTTGGTGCAAAGCTGATGTTGCGCCTGACTCTGTTTTTCTCTCTGATTGCCATCCTGCCGGGCCTGCTGATGTATGCGGTGTCGGTACAGTTTTTGGGCAAGAGTATTGAATCTTGGTTCGATATTCGTGTGGAAAAAGCGTTGGAGGGAGGACTTAATTTAGGGCGAAACTCGTTAGAAACGGGGCTGAATGAGCTGGGAAAAAAGGGCAATTTGCTTTCCTTGGTGCTCGCGGAGCAAGGCGCCGAGCGTTATAAGGCCACGCTTAATCGTCTAATTGATAAATCAGAAGCTCAAGAAGCCGCTATTTTTAGCTTGGATGGCAAGTTGCTTGCGACGACTACCAAAAGCAATCTTAATTTAATCAATATATTAGATCGGCAATTGTTGCGTGAAGTAGCCATCAAGGGTTCATATAGAGAGATTGAAGCCTTGCCGGGCAATCGTTTAGTTTTGCGAGTTTTGGTTGCTATTAGCAGCACCAAGCAACACGGCGAACGGCAGATTTTGCATTTCTTACAACCGGTGCCGAAGCAATTTGCGGAGGATGCGGAAACCGTGCAGTCGGTCTATAGAGATTATCAGGAGTTAACTTTATCCCGGGGAGGCTTAAAACGGTTGTATGGCATCACCTTAACGCTGTCACTTTTAATCGTATTGTTAAGCGCGGTTTCCGCCGCCTTTTTATTAAGCGGACGGCTAAGTTCTCCGTTAGCTGCATTGGCGGAAGGTACCCGCGCGGTCGCGCAGGGTAATTTTTCCGGAAACTACCCGGTACAAAGCCAAGATGAGCTAGGCGCACTCACGGGACTTTTTAATCAGATGACCGCACAGTTGGCAGATGCAAAAAAGCTGAGTGAGCAACAGCAGCAACAAGTTGAAAGTGCCAAAGGCTATTTGGAAAGTGTGCTGACGCATTTGTCTTCCGGTGTGATCGTTATTGATGATCAGTCCAGATTAAATTTGGCTAATTCAATAGCAGAAGAAATTTTAGGTGCGCCATTGCGCCAGTGGAAGGGGGCCGCGTTAGCTGAAATTGTTGAAGCGCATGTTCTACTTCGTTCATTTGTTGAAACGGTTGTGAGCCTCACTTCCGACTCAGATAGCGCGGAATGGCAAAAGCAAATTGAAAGGCATACTAAAAATGGCGATCAAATTCTTTTAATTCGCGGTACGCGCTTAGCCAGCCTGCGCGACAGTAGTTACGTTATTGTGTTTGATGACATTACTCATCTGTTACAGGCAGAGCGTCAGGCGGCGTGGGGCGAGGTTGCACGACGCTTGGCACACGAAATTAAAAACCCGCTTACCCCAATACAATTGTCAGCGGAACGGATGCAGCACAAATTAAGTGCAAAACTGGATGAGAGTGATGCCAAGCTTTTACAACGTGCAACGCAGACTATTGTCAGCCAAGTGGCAGCGATGAAAAACATGGTGGCAGATTTTGCGGATTACGCTCGCGCACCCTCTTCCACGCTTAAGTTGGAGCTACTGGATATGCATCAACTATTGGGGGAGGTGCTGGGCTTATATGAGGCAAACAGCAGCCCAATTACCCTGCAACTGAGCGCAACTAAAACTTGGTTGCGAGGAGATCCCACTCGGTTGCGGCAAATCGTTCATAACCTATTACATAACGCTCACGATGCGTTGCAGCAAGTTGCGCAACCACAAATTGTTGTTTCAACGGTGAGCACAAATAACGAACTTCATTTGATGGTGAGTGACAATGGTTCAGGCATTCAAGAACAGTTGCTCGCGCGTATTTTTGAGCCCTACATGACGACGAAAGCCAAGGGAACGGGGCTCGGATTGCCAATTGTTAAGAAAATTGTGGAAGAGCACGGCGGCAGGATTGTGATTGAAAGCCAAGTATCGGTGGGAACACAGGTAATCGTGAGCCTGCCGCTGGAGTTAGAAATGGAGGTGGCATAGTGTCATTAAAAGAAATATTAGTTGTCGACGATGAAATCGGTATTCGAGAGTTGCTTTCGGAGATTTTGTTTGATGAAGGGTATCGCGTACATCTTGCCGAAAATGCAGGGCAAGCAAGGGAGTATCGTCTGAGCCATACCCCAGATTTAGTGCTGCTGGATATTTGGATGCCAGATACCGATGGTTTGGCGCTGTTAAAAGAATGGTCGACTCAGCGTCTATTAACCATGCCTGTCATTATGATGTCTGGCCACGGTACGATCGAAACGGCGCTAGAAGCAATCCGAGTGGGTGCGATAGATTTTCTGGAAAAGCCAATTGCTTTACAAAAACTGCTGAAAACCGTGGCCAAAGCGATGCAACAAGGTATGCCCCCCGAAAAGCCACAAGAGCAACCAGAAGAGGCTGTGAATGAAGTAGGAATGGTCATGGTTGCGTTGCCGCTTGATTTACCACTGCGTGAAGTGCGTGAATATTTTGATAGTGCTTATTTCAAATATCAAATGCAAAAGGAAAATAGCAATTTAACAAGGGTGGCCGAAAAGGTGGGGATTGAGCGTACCCACCTGTATCGAAAGCTAAAACAGCTAGGAATCAAGCCTCAAAAAAAGGGGGCGGGCCCAGCCTAAGAGTTTATTTATGGGGAAGCGAAGAGTGTTATTGCCCTAAACAGGTCGCTGCGGCATAATTGCCCCTCAAAATTCGTAATTACAATTCAATCTCGACGTTCAGGATGTTTCTTAGGAGGCGGTAAAATGGCTGTGGCGCGTAATGTAAAACCCCCAAAGTTTAACGACACAACTGGTGCGATTCGTGCACTAGCAATGGATGCAGTACAGAAGGCAAACTCGGGGCACCCAGGTGCCCCGATGGGCATGGCGGAGATTGCTGAGGTTCTATGGAACCGTCATCTACGTCACAACCCGAACAATCCAAAATGGGCTGATCGCGATCGCTTCGTACAGTCTAACGGTCACGGTTCGATGTTGATCTACGCGCTGTTACACCTGACTGGCTACGACTTGCCGATGGAAGAAATTAAGCGCTTCCGTCAGATGCATTCTAAGACGCCAGGCCACCCAGAATATGGCTACACTGTGGGTGTTGAAACAACCACTGGTCCACTCGGCCAGGGTATCACCAACGCTGTCGGTATGGCGATGGCTGAAAAGTTGATGGCAAATCAGTTCAACAAGCCAGGCCACGAAATAGTAGATCACCGCACCTATGTGTTCATGGGCGATGGTTGCATGATGGAAGGTATTTCTCACGAAGCTTGCGCTTTGGCTGGTACATGGGGCCTTGGTAAGCTCACTGCATTCTGGGACGACAACGATATTTCTATCGACGGTCACGTTGGCGGATGGTTCACTGACAACACGCCAAAGCGTTTTGAGGCTTATGGCTGGCATGTGATTGCGGACGTTGAAGGCCATGATTCAGATGCGCTTCATGCCGCTATCGAAGCTGCGAAAAAAGTAACAGATAAGCCAACATTGATTTGTTGCAAAACTGTTATTGGTGCAGGTTCGCCAAATAAAGAGGGTACGCACGATGTTCACGGCGCAGCCTTGGGTGATGCTGAAATTGCGGCAACCCGTGCACGCATTGGTTGGAACTACCCGCCGTTTGAAATTCCTGCTCACGTTTACAAAGCGTGGGATGCCAAAGAAAAAGGCGCGGCTGCTGAAAAAGAGTGGAATACAAAATTTGCCGCCTATCGCGCAGCGTTCCCAGCAGAAGCATCTGAATTTGAGCGTCGCATGAAGGGTGATTTGCCAGCTAACTGGGCTGACTTTGCTGCCAAAGCGTTGGAGCAGGTTAACGCTAAAGGTGAAACAATTGCCACACGTAAAGCATCGCAAAATGCGATCAATGCGTTGCAGCCAGGACTACCAGAATTCTTGGGCGGCTCTGCTGACTTGACAGGCTCTAACCTGACTAACTGGGTTGGCGCAACTCACGTTTCAGGCACAAAGCCAGGTAACTACATCAGTTACGGTGTGCGTGAATTTGGCATGTCGCACATCATGAACGGTATGTGTTTACACGGTGGTTTGTTGCCATTCGGCGGCACCTTCTTGATGTTCTCTGAGTACGCTCGTAATGCGTTACGTATGTCTGCTTTGATGAAGCAGCGTGTAATTTATGTATTTACTCACGACTCTATTGGTCTGGGCGAAGACGGCCCGACTCACCAACCTGTCGAGCAAACAACGACCCTGCGCTACATTCCAAATATGGACACTTGGCGTCCATGTGATACAACCGAATCAATGGTGTCTTGGATCTACGCAGTTGAGCGTAAAACAGGCCCATCTTCATTAATTTTTAGCCGTCAAAATCTGCAATTCCAGAAGCGTGACGCAGCGCAAATCGCCAATATCCGCAAGGGTGGTTATGTGTTGTCAGAAGCATCTAACGGCAAGCCACAAGCGATCATTATTGCGACAGGCTCTGAAGTTGACTTAGCAGTTAAAGCACAAGCTGCGTTAGCGGATGAGGGTGTATTTGTACGCGTGGTTTCAATGCCATGTACGAACGTGTTCGATCGCCAAGATCAGGCTTACAAAGACAGCGTGTTGCTCAAGGGCGTGAAACGTGTTGCTGTTGAGGCGGGTGTAACAGGCTTCTGGTACAAGTACGTTGGCCTAGAGGGTGCTGTAATCGGTATGGACTGCTTCGGCGAATCTGCACCGGCACCAGAATTATTCAAACATTTCGGCTTCACCGTTGGTGATGTGGTGAAGGCTGTCGAGAGCGTTTTGTAAAAATTAAATTAACTAAGGGAGAGATGAAAAATGGCAATTAAAGTCGGCATTAACGGTTTTGGTCGTATTGGTCGTATGGTATTCCGTGCGGCAGCTAAAGATTTTCCTGAAATTGAAGTTGTTGCAATTAACGACTTGCTCGAGCCAGACTACTTAGCATATATGTTGAAGTACGACTCAGTTCACGGCCGCTTCAATGGCGACGTGGCAGTGGAAGGAAGTAACCTTGTTGTAAACGGCAAAAAAATCCGTTTAACAGCAGAAAAAGATCCAGCAAATTTGAAGTGGAACGAAGTAGGCGCGGACATCATCATTGAATGTACGGGCTTCTTCTTAGATGAGCCAGGCTGCCAAAAACACATTGCAGCAGGCGCTAAAAAAGTAGTGATGTCAGCTCCTTGTAAAGATACTTCACCGATGTTTGTGTACGGCGTGAACCACGACAAATACAAGGGTGAGGCGATTGTTTCTGCTGCATCTTGCACCACCAACGCCTTGGCGCCAGTTGCTAAAGTGTTGAATGATGCGTTTGGCATCAAGCGCGGCCTGATGACAACAGTGCACGCAGCAACCGCTACTCAAAAAACGGTTGATGGTCCTTCAAACAAAGATTGGCGCGGCGGTCGTGGTATTTTGGAAAACATCATTCCATCATCCACTGGTGCTGCTAAAGCGGTGGGTATTGTTATTCCTGAGCTCAATAAAAAGCTCACTGGTATGGCGTTCCGTGTACCAACCTCTGACGTTTCTGTGGTTGACCTGACTTGTGAATTAAACAAGCCGGCAACTTACGACGAAATCGTTGCCGTGATGAAAGCGGCTTCTGAAAGTGGTCCTCTCAAAGGCGTATTGGGTTTCACTAAAGAGAAAGTGGTTTCCACTGACTTCCGTGGTTACACATGCCCTTCCGTGTTTGATGCTGAGGCAGGTATTGCACTTGATCCTACCTTCGTTAAGGTAGTTGCTTGGTATGACAATGAATATGGCTATACCTGCAACCTGATGCGTTTGGTTGGTCACATCGCTAAGTAATAAAGCTGATAAAAGGGCTGGCCAAGTGCCAGCCCTTTTGTTTATACAGTTCTGTTCAAAGGAAAAATCATGGCTGTTATTAAAATGACTGATTTGTCTCTCAAAGGCAAACGCGTATTTATTCGTTCTGATCTCAATGTTCCTGTTAAAGATGGCAAGGTAACTTCTGATGCGCGTATCACAGCATCAATGGCAACAATCAACGCAGCGCTTAAAGCTGGCGCACGCGTGATGGTAACTTCACACCTAGGACGTCCAGAAGAAGGCGTTTACTCCGAAGAAAACTCACTCAAGCCAGTTGCAGATGTAATCTCTAGCAAGCTCGGTAAGCCGGTACGTCTAATTAAAGATTGGGTTGATGGTGGTTTTGAAGTTGCTGAGGGCGAGCTGGTACTGTTGGAAAACTGCCGTTTCAATAAAGGCGAGAAAAAATCACTCGATGAAACGTCTAAAAAATACGCAGCATTGTGCGATGTGTTTGTAATGGACGCATTCGGTACCGCTCACCGTGCTGAAGCCTCTACTCACGGGGTGGCGAAGTTTGCACCAGTGGCGGCGGCAGGTATTTTGTTGACCGAGGAATTGGAAGCGCTCACTAAAGCATTGTTGAATCCTGCACGTCCAATGGTTGCTATCGTGGGTGGTTCAAAAGTTTCCACTAAGCTAACTGTGTTGGAGTCTCTATCTGAGAAGTGTGAGCAGCTGGTGGTGGGTGGTGGTATCGCCAACACCTTCCTCAAAGCGGCAGGCAAAAAAGTCGGCAAGTCTTTGTGTGAAGATGACCTAGTGCCAACCGCGCAAGCATTAATGAAAAAAATGTCAGCACGTGGCGCAACCATTCCTATCGCAGTAGACGTGGTCTGCGGTAAGAAGTTTGATGCAAATGAGCCTGCAGTGCAAAAAACAGCGGACGAAGTTGTTGATGACGATATGATTTTTGACATTGGCCCTAAGTCTGCTCAAGAAATTGCTGACGTCATTATGAAAGCTGGCACCGTAGTTTGGAATGGCCCAGTGGGCGTGTTTGAGTTTGATCAGTTTGGCGAAGGTACAAAGACCATCGCTATGGCCATTGCAAACACCAAGGCATTCACTTTGGCGGGTGGTGGTGACACTATTGCTGCAATTCAAAAGTACGACATCTTTGATAAAGTGTCTTACATCTCAACGGCCGGTGGAGCATTCCTTGAGTTCTTAGAGGGCAAGACATTGCCAGCGGTAGAAATCTTGGAACAACGTGCTGCAAATAAATAAACACTAGGAATTACATGCTTCGTAGAACAAAAATAGTAGCAACCTTAGGCCCTGCAACCAACGACCTAAAGTCGTTGGAGGCCATCATCCGCGCTGGCGTGGATGTGGTACGTATGAACTTTTCTCACGGCTCTGCTCAAGACCACATGAATCGAGCAACCATTGTGCGCACAGCGGCAGCAAATGTAGGGCGCACCGTGGGTATTTTGGCTGATTTGCAGGGCCCTAAAATTCGCGTTAGAAAGTTTCAAAACGACAAGATCAACTTGGCGCCTGGCGATACCTTTATTCTCGATGCGGAATGGAATGAGCTCGGCAACCAAGAGCGTGTTGGCTTGGACTACAAAGAGTTGCCCAATGATGTTGTTAAAGGCGATGTTCTGCTTTTGAACGACGGCATGTTGGAGTTTGATGTTATCGAAGTAAAAGGCTCGCAAGTTATCTGCAAAGTTGTTCGCGGCGGTATTTTGTCTAACAACAAAGGCATCAACCGCAAAGGCGGTGGACTCACTGCACCAGCGCTGACAGAGAAAGATAAAGAGGACCTCAAGACTGCCGTAATGATTGAGGCTGATTATTTGGCGGTTTCATTTCCACGTTCAGCGGATGATATGAAATTGGCGCGTCAGTTAATGCACGATGTAGGTGGCAAGTGCATGTTGATGGCAAAGATTGAGCGAGCAGAAGCGATTCCAGTATTGGCAGAAATTATCGATGCTTCTGATGCCATCATGGTGGCGCGTGGCGATCTCTCGGTAGAAGTGGGTGATGCAGCTGTACCTGGCTTGCAAAAGCGCATGATTAAAATGGCGCGTGCTCGCAACAAACTGGTTATTACCGCAACGCAAATGATGGAGTCGATGATCACGGCACCTATTCCAACAAGAGCGGAAGTTTCTGATGTTGCTAACGCAGTGTTGGATGGTACCGATGCAGTGATGTTGTCGGCAGAAACAGCGGTAGGCGACTACCCAGTTGAAACCATTGAGGCAATGGTGCGTATCTGCAAGCAAGCCGAAAAAGAAATCGAAAGTAGCGGCGCCGATCATCGATTAGAGCACACAAAGTTTACACGCGTAGACCAGTCGATTGCGATGTCAGCGCTGTACGCGGCATCGCACTTTAAAGTGAAAGCGATTGTGGCGTTGACGCAATCAGGCTCGACCGCATTGTGGATGTCTCGTGTAAATGCAGGCGCGCCAATTTTCGCACTGACGCCCGTTAAAGGTACGCTCAGCAAAGCTACATTGTTCAGTGGGGTTCATCCCGTTGCATTTAAACCAACATCAAAAGACCCATCGGCAACGCTGATAGAGGCTGAAAATGAGTTGATCAAAATCGGTGCCGTTGAAGAGGGTGATTTGATTGTGATGACGATTGGTGAATCCGTTGGTAAAGCCGGCCACACCAACACAATGAAAATTGTTAAAGTGGGCGACCACAAAAAATAAATATAGTTAAGATTTTTTGATTAATCAGTAAGGAGAAAAAAATGGCACTCGTATCGTTGCGTCAACTATTAGATCATGCAGCAGAGCACAGCTATGGCTTGCCTGCTTTCAACGTTAACAACCTAGAGCAAGTTAAAGCAATTATGGAAGCGGCTGATGAGACTAACAGCCCAGTAATCATGCAAGGATCTGCAGGCGCTCGTAAATATGCGGGCGAGCCTTTTTTGCGCCACCTGATTGAAGCGGCAGTTGAAATGTATCCACACATTCCAGTGGTTATGCACCAAGATCACGGTGCTTCTCCAGCAGTTTGTATCAACGCGATTAAGTCTGGCTTCTCCAGTGTGATGATGGACGGTTCTTTGATGACCGACGGCAAGACACCTTCTTCATTCGAATACAACGTAAACGTAACTCGCAACGTTGTTGAAATGTCTCACGCAGTGGGCGTTTCGGTTGAGGGCGAGTTGGGTTGTTTGGGTTCATTGGAATCAGGCCACGGCGAAAAGGAAGACGGCCACGGCGCTGAAGGCGTATTGAGCCACGACCAGTTGTTGACGGATCCGAATGAGGCCGCTGAATTCGTTAAGGCAACTCAAGTGGACGCGTTGGCGATTGCGATTGGTACTTCCCACGGTGCTTACAAGTTCACCAAGCCGCCCACAGGCGATACATTGGCGATCAGCCGCATCAAAGAAATCCACGCACGCATTCCTAACACTCACCTTGTCATGCATGGTTCTTCATCTGTGCCACAAGAGTGGTTGAAGATCATCAATGAATTCGGCGGCCAAATGCCACAGACTTACGGCGTACCGGTTGAAGAAATTGTTGAAGGTATCAAGCACGGTGTGCGTAAAGTAAACATCGACACTGACTTGCGTATGGCTTCCACTGGCGCAACACGTCGCTATTTGGTGCAAAACCCTAAAGACTTTGACCCACGTAAATTCTTGGCTGAAACAACCAAAGCAATGAAAGCAATCTGCAAAGCACGTTACGAAGCATTTGGTGCTGCAGGCCAAGCTGGCAAAATCAAGCCAATCGCTTTGGATGCAATGGCAATGCGTTACATTAAAGGCGAGTTGAACGCGATTGTAAAATAAGATTACTTAATGTGATTGATAGCAAAGAGCGGCCTTCGGGTCGCTTTTTGTTTCGGCGAGAAAAATGTTAAACGCAGAGCAAAAAAAACAGTTAGTAAAACTTAGGTGGACCGCCTTCATCGTCGTAGGGCTCGCCTATGTCTTATCATTTTTTCATCGCTTTGCACCTGCAGCTATTTCAGGAGACTTGCAACAAGCATTTAATGCGAGCGGTAGTGCATTAGGCGGATTAGCGGCAACCTATTTTTACGTCTATATGTTGATGCAAATCCCTACCGGAATTTTGGTGGATACCCTCGGCCCAAAACGCATTGTTACAATCGGCGGCATCATTGGTGGGTTTGGCGCAATCATTTTCGGTATGGCAGACAGCTTGATAGTTGCTTCGGTGGGAAGGCTACTTGTTGGGCTTGGTGTGTCAGTTACATTTATCGCCATGTTGAAATTAAATGCAGCATGGTTTCATGATCGACACTTTGCAACCGTAACAGGCGCAACCATCTTGCTGGGCAATGCGGGCTCATTACTGGCCGCGTCACCTCTGGCATGGTCACTCAATTTCGTATCATGGCGCACTGTGTTTGAAATAGTCGGATTGATCTCGATAGTGTTAGCTGCACTTGCATGGTCGCTCGTGAGTGATAATCCAAGCCAAGCTAACTTACCTAGCCTGCGCGAGCTAGACGGCAAAGAAGCGCATCCACAACACGATGCACATTGGTATGACGGCCTACTTGTCGTATTAAAAAACAAAGATACTTGGCCTGGCCTGTGGGTAAATTTAGGGTTAGCGGGTTCCCTCTTTGCCTTCGCAGGCTTATGGGCAGTGCCCTACTTGCGAGATGTTTATGGCATGAGCCGCGCTATCGCAACGGAACACACAACCTTGCTGTTGGCTGGTTTTGCGCTGGGTGCATTTTTTATCGGGACCTTGTCAGACAAAATAGGGAGACGTAAACCGATCATGATTGCAGGGGCAATGATTTATAGCGCAACATGGTTACCCATGCTCTTAAATTGGCAATTGGATAGTTTTGCGACTCATACACTTTTCTTGGTGATGGGGCTAAGTGCACCGAGTTTTACTTTGAGTTGGTCATGCGCCAAAGAAGTAAACCCTCACGCTCTATCCGGTATGGCGACAAGCGTGGTTAACATCGGTGGCTTTCTCGGCACAGCAATTATGCAACCGTTGGTGGGGTGGTCGATAGACCGGCAACATGTGATGACAGCAGGTACTAAATTAAGTGCAAGTGACTATCAAGCAGGCATATTCATTATGCTGGGATTTTCTCTCGTGGGTTTGGTCGCCACATTTTTCATACGAGAAACGTATTGCCGCTACATAAATAAAACATAAGCAAAGAAGCAATCAATACTGAGGGGGCTTATGTGAGTGAGCACGGCACACGAGCAATAAAAACTTGTTAGACTCCTGTTCAAAACTGAAGCTACACATCAAGGGGGATTCAAATTGCACATTCTGTTTGCTGAAGACTCGAAAATGATCGCTCTGCCGATAATCAAGGCACTTGAGGATAGCGGTCATCGTGTCACCCATGTTACGGATGGAGTCGCGGCAATTGAGCAGTTCGCCGCTGAACCGCCTGATTTAGTTTTGATGGATGTAGTGATGCCGAATATGGATGGCATTGAGGCAACTCGTCGAATCAAGGCGATTCCTGTCAAAAAATGGATTCCAATCACGATGCTAACTAGCCTCGTCTCAAATGAAGACTTGATTAAAGGGCTAGAAGCGGGGTCGGACGACTATCTCACTAAGCCAGTAGATTTTGATGTGCTGATTGCACGCATGCGTTCAAAGCAACGAATTGTAGATTTACAAAATAGTTTTTTTGGTGTTCTCGAAAATGTGCATGAAGGCATTCTAACCATCGACCAAAACGGCATGGTGCAGCGCTTTAATTTAGCGGCGGAGAAGATCTTCGGATATGCACCAAACGAGGTAATGGGGAAAAACGTCAATATGCTGATGCCACAACCGTATAAGGCGCAACACGATGGTTATCTTCATAACTATCTTTCAACCAACATTCCAAAGGTGATTGGTGTTGGGAGGAAAGTTCAGGGTCTACGCAAGAACGGTGAAATATTTCCAATGCACTTGGCCGTAACGAAAGTAGAAAGCGTAGTGGGCACACAGTTCATCGGATTGGTACGAGACATTTCTCAAGAAGAAGCAGACAGAGAGCAAATTGAACACTTGGCCCTACATGACATCTTGACTGGCTTACCCAACAGGGCGAGCTTCACGAGTCACTTAGCTGCAATAGTTAGTGCCAATAAAGCATTCTCAGTTTTGTTCATTGATATTGATGGCTTTAAACCTGTTAACGATAACTTTGGACATGAAGTTGGGGACAAGGTGCTAATTACTATTGCACAAAAATTGCGCGAAGCGGTAGCGAGTGAAGGTTTTATCGCCCGCTTAGGCGGGGATGAGTTCGTCGTAATTTTGTACGAAATCAATAACCAGCCCGATGTCCAAACAATTGGAGAACGCATATTGCAAACGATAGGGATGCCGATGAGCTGCGGAGGTCATGATTGCAAGGTAGGGGCGAGTATCGGCGCAGCAATTTTTCCGATACATGGAAAAAATTCAGAAACAATTCTGAATGCGGCTGACAATGCGATGTATCAAGCAAAGCGCGCGGGAAAAAATCGCGTTGTGTTAGCTGCGTAAATGGGTAGAGCATTATCGCGGCAATCTTATCTACCCGCACACCGTACAAAACTCATTCAGTAGGGCGTCTTGGTTTTTGACTTGTCGCGAAATGCGCAGGCCCCATAGCATTTATCCCTATGAGAAATTGCGGAAATAATTTCCGTTTGTCCGCAGTTGGGTAGTTTGATTTTTCTAAGATGAAGAATGCCTAGTAGCAATCAAACTGGCAACCACCGAGGCGCCAATCAGTACGACCACGAACAATAATGATGCAGCCGTAGGAACATGGTACCAAGGCGCGATCAACATTTTTGCCCCGATAAACGTAAGCACTAATGCCAAGCCATATTTCAACAAGTGGAAGCGGTCCGCCATATCGGCCAGCAAAAAGTACAAGGCGCGTAGCCCCATGATGGCAAAAATGTTAGAGGTAAAAACGATAAACGGGTCGGTGGTAATCGCAAAAATTGCGGGAATAGAATCCACGGCAAATACAACATCAGAAACTTCGACTAGCAATAAAACTAAAAATAAAGGGGTGAAATAGCGTATCCCATTTTTTGTGACAATGAAGTGTTCGCCGTGATTTTCATTAGAAATACGAAGATGCTTTCGTGCAAAAATAAGTACAGGGTTATTATTTAAATCAGGCACTGTTTCCGCCATCACCAGCATGCGGATACCTGTGATCACTAAAAACGCTCCAAAGATGTAGAGCACCCAGTGAAACTCGCTCACCACCCAAGCACCCGCTAAAATCATTACCGCTCGCAATACGATGGCTCCGAGGACACCGTAGAGTAAGACGCGGCGTTGCAGTTCAGGCGCAACTTGAAACGCACCGAATATCATTAGAAAAACGAAAACGTTATCGACAGAAAGAGACTTTTCGATCACATAGCCAGTAAGAAATTCTATCGCTTTTGCATTGGCGACTTCTTCTCCTGCCGCGTCGCGCAGATACCACCACAAGAGCGCATTGAAAACTAAAGCTAATGATAACCAGCCGACTGACCATGCAGCCGCTTCCCGAACGCTGACTTTGTGGGACATGCGACCGCCAAAAACAAAAAGATCGAGTGCCAACATGACGAGCACAAAAGCAATAAATGCCCCCCACATCCATAGTTCACCAATATTGCCCATTGATTAGCTTCCAAATAGAAAAGGTAGAAATGAAAAAAGTCTAGCGATCTGACTAAAAAGAAAAGTCAGAGTTCATTAGTTTAGAGGCTAGTTTTCAAGCACTGGTAATTTTGACGTCATTAATTCTTGCGACTCAAGCAACAAGTATTTCTCAAATTCTAAGGCTGCAATCGAAAGGCGTTTATCTTTACGATACACAATATGCCAATGCCGTACGATGGGGAACTCTTCCACATCTAAAATTACTAGGCGATTAGTTTCCAGCTCCAGCTCAATGCCGTGCCGAGAAATAATGCCGATGCCAATACCTGCTTGCACAGACTGTTTGATGGCCTCATTGGTGTCCATCGACATATGTGCAGGCAATTCGAGTTGATGGCTAGCAAAAAAACGCTCAACGACGCCGCGCGTGCCGGACCCTTGTTCGCGCAATAGAAACGTTTCGGTGGCGAGTTGCTGTGCTTGGATTTTTTTGGCGCGAGCAAGTGGGTGCAGAGGCGGGGCAATAACCACCAACGGATTTTGCATAAAGGTTTCAGCAAACATGTCACTCTCCTTTGGAGGCTGCCCCATGATGGCAAGGTCGGCAATATTGTTGCTCAGTTGTTTAATGACAGCATCGCGGTTGGCCACAGAAAGGGTGACTTTGATTTTAGGGTGGGCTTGAATAAATTTTGCTAAAAGGCTAGGCATAAAGTAATTCGCGGTACTGACGACGGCAATGTTTAGGTGACCGTGCTCTAACCCTTTCATGGCGCTAAACACCTCATCCATTTCTTCTAGCTGTTGGGTGATTTTTAAACTGTAGTGCAACATTTCTCGGCCAGCTTCCGTGAGACTGAGTTGTTTGCCGACCTGTTCTAACAGCGGTAAACCAACACTTTGTTCTAACTGCTTTATCTGCATAGAAACAGCGGGCTGAGAGAGGTAAAGTTCTTCGGCTGCGCGCGAATGGTTCAAATGCCGAGCAACGGCGGAAAAGACTTGTAGTTGGCGAAAAGTAACATGTATCATTATCATTCCATTGTAACTAACAATCATAAGCAAGACTTATGATGATGATAAAAAAGTTTGACTGTTGTTTATGGTGGTATGTCCGTAATATGCGCAACGTTGCATCTCAAATCGACTAATAAAGTGGAGGAAACATGGATCAGTCAGCACGTTATTCAAACCTAGACCTTAAAGAAGCAGACCTAATTAAGAACGGTGGGCACATTTTAGTTACTTACACGATGACCCCAATGAAGGGCGTGGGGTATCTAGAAGCGGCAGCGCACATTGCGGCTGAGTCTTCTACCGGAACAAACGTTGAAGTTTCAACAACCGACGACTTCACTAAAGGTGTTGACGCTCTGGTATATGAGATCGACGAAGCTAAAGGCATCATGAAGGTTGCGTATCCAAACGACCTGTTTGACCGCAACGTAACTGACGGCCGCGCGATGATCGTTTCTTTCCTGACTTTGGCGATTGGTAACAACCAAGGTATGGGCGATATTGAATGTCTGCAAATGCAAGACTTCTGGGTTCCACCACGCATGTTGCAGTTGTTTGATGGCCCATCGAAGGACATCACTGACATGTGGCGCATCTTGGGTCGTCCAGTTAAAGACGGCGGCTATATTTCTGGCACTATCATCAAGCCTAAACTAGGTCTGCGTCCTGAACCATTTGCGGCAGCGGCTTACCAGTTCTGGCTGGGTGGCGATTTCATCAAGAACGATGAGCCACAAGGCAACCAAGTATTCTGCCCAATGAAGAAAGTATTGCCACTCGTTTATGACGCGATGAAGCGTGCTCAAGACGAAACAGGCCAAGCTAAATTGTTCTCCGCGAACATCACGGCTGACGACCACTACGAAATGCTAGCCCGTGCTGACTTCATCCTTGAAACATTCGGTGCAGATGCAGACAAAGTTGCGTTCTTGGTTGACGGCTATGTTGGCGGCCCAGGCATGATCACAACAGCGCGTCGTCAATATCCGAATCAGTACCTCCACTACCACCGCGCAGGTCACGGTGCGGTGACATCGCCATCTTCTAAGCGCGGTTACACAGCGTTTGTATTGGCTAAGATGTCTCGTCTACAGGGTGCTTCTGGTATCCACGTAGGTACGATGGGTTTCGGCAAGATGGAAGGCGGAGCGGACGACCGTATCATTGCTTATATGATCGAGCGTGATTCAGTTGACGGCCCTTACTATCATCAAGAGTGGTATGGCATGAAGCCAACGACACCAATTATCTCTGGTGGTATGAACGCGCTACGTTTGCCAGGTTTCTTCGAAAATCTCGGCCACGGCAACGTGATCAATACCGCAGGTGGCGGCGCTTATGGTCATATCGACTCAGCAGCGGCAGGTGCAATTTCTCTGCGTCAATCTTATGAATGCTGGAAAGCGGGTGCGGATCCAATCGAATTCGCGAAAGAGCATAAAGAGTTTGCTCGCGCATTCGAGTCGTTCCCTAAAGATGCTGACAAGATTTTCCCAGGATGGCGTCAAAAATTGGGCGTTCACAAGTAAGTCGAACGCTTCAAACGAAAAAGCCCCTGCCGGAAAAACTTGCAGGGGTTTTTTTAACCCTAATGATTTTTGTAGGTTGGGTTTTAACCCAACATGTCGGACTGAAGTCCGACCCACCAATGGAGTAGAACATGAGCGCTACGTTCGACATCAATCAATACAAAATTACTAAAGAGCCTTTTTATCAAGCGCAGAGCAATGAAGTTGCGCTTTACGAAGCTGCCTATAACGCAAGACTGCCAATCATGTTGAAGGGTCCAACGGGCTGCGGAAAGTCGCGCTTTGTTGAGCACATGGCTTGGAAACTAGGCAAGCCGCTAATCACGGTGGCCTGTAATGAAGATATGACGGCATCTGATTTGGTCGGCCGTTATTTACTCGATGCCAATGGCACACGCTGGCTAGATGGTCCGCTGACTTTGGCAGCACGCCACGGCGCAATTTGCTACCTCGATGAAATCGTCGAAGCGCGTCAAGACACTACCGTGGTGATTCACCCACTGACAGACCATAGACGCACTTTGCCTTTAGATAAAAAAGGTGAATTAATTCAAGCGCATAAAGATTTCCAGTTGGTCATTTCTTATAATCCGGGTTATCAAAATCTGATGAAGGATTTGAAGCAATCCACTAAGCAACGCTTTGCCGGCTTAGAGTTTGATTACGCGAAATCCGAAGTTGAAATTGGTATCGTCAGCAAAGAGACGGGAATTGGCACTGATGTATCTACCAAGTTGGTAAAAATTGGTGAGGCGGCGCGTAACTTAAAGGGTCACGGATTAGATGAGGGAATATCAACTCGTTTGCTGGTTTATGCGGCAACGTTGATCAAGCAGGGTATTGCGCCACGTGATGCATGCCGTATGGCTTTAGTGCGCCCGATTACCGATGATGCAGATATTCGCGATACATTAGATCACGCGATTGACGCGGTGTTTGAGGCGTAAGCGAGCACTCAATATGACCGCGACAGTTGAAGAACGGCAAAGGCTAAACTGCAATTTTAAACGCGTGCAGAGCGTGTTTGATGATTGCATGGCCGATGCACGTAGGCACCTCAGTCCTGCTGGCATTGAGGCCTACATTGACGGTGCGAGTTCGGTGTATAAAACCGGGCGAGGCGAAGAGCCGGTGTTGGTATTTCTAGAAGAAATTCCGCAAGTCGCCGCACAATTAGGCGAGAGTGTGCTCGAAGAAATCGTTGCCTTTACGCGCACCTTGGCGAAGTCGCCCAACAGCAAAGCGATTCCTCATTTCTTACAAAGTTTAGGCGCTGCGGCACGGGCATTGGAAAGCCGCCAGCTATTTACTGAGTATTTAAATTTAGTGATTCAAACGGCGATTCGTACCAGCCCAAAAGTGCACGGTATTGATGCAATGTACACCAGCGAATGCTTGCCAGACTTTTTGGACAGCGTGCCGCATTTGCTCAGTTTGCTATCACTTGGTGGTTTAAAAAAATGGGTGGACTACGGCGTTCTCGCCTACCCCAATGATCCAGAGCATCAAAAAGAATATTTCCAACTAAAAACGGCAGATAGCCGCGCGGTGATTCAGCGCGAGCGCCACGGCACTTTGTTTACCGATGCTGAGCGTAAGCTAGATTTATACCTAAAAGGTTTGTGGTTGCACGATGTGCAATTCGTTCCCTATTCTCTCGACTTTGATGAAGATCGTAAACCGATTCCCTATCTGAACGAACAGGGATTGCATTTGCCGGACGTGTATGACGATTTGCCAAATGGCGTGCGTGGCATTGACCGTTATCGCGCCGTGCTGGCACATATGAGTGCGCATCGTCGTTGGACGACACCGTTAATTGCCGACAACCTAAGCCCCTTTCAGCGCATGGCGGTGGAGGTGTTTGAAGATGCGCGAGTTGAGTTTTTAACGCTGCAAGAATATCCAGGCTTACGTTCAATCTGGTGCAAGCTGCATCCGATCCCGAATGAAAATTTAATTATGGACGAAGATGTCTCATACATTCGCCATCGTTTAGCCATTCTGTCGCGCGCGTTATTGGACCCAAAGCACACTTACGACAACCCAATCATTCTGAAATACGTTGCTCGCTTTAACGAACTGATGGCGAAAGGCAATACCAAAACTTTCGACATTCAATTGCTCGGGGTGCAATTTATTTCTGAAACAAAAGTGGCCAGTGACTCGTCGGGTAAGGTGTATTTCAACAACACGGAAATTGAGTATCGCGATGACAATCGTATGATGTGGTTGTTCATCGAAGAAGGCGACGAAGAGACTTACGTAGAGCGTCCTACGCCGCCCGCAGAAGCAGAAGATGAGTTTAAAGTGCCACCACGAATGTATCCCGAGTGGGACTACGGCGCAGAACATTACCGCCCAGACTGGGTAAGCGTTTATGAGCATCTACAACCGCAGTCGAACCCAGCACACATTGATCAGCTACTGGCAAAACACAGTGCGCTAGCAAAGCGATTGAAGAAAATTATTGATTTGCTTAAGCCGCAAAACAAGGTGCGCATTCGTTATCAAGAAGAAGGCGCGGAGCTGGATTTAGATGTGGCCGTACGTTCATTGATTGATTTCAAGAGCGGAGCACAACCGGACATGCGTATCAACATGAGTCATCGCACCGATGGCCGTAGCGTTGCTGTATCACTGCTGTTGGATCTTTCAGCATCGCTGGCGGATGTGCCCGATGGCTGCACGCAAACCAAATTAGAGTTAAGCCAAGAGGCGGTGTCCCTGCTAGCGTGGGCGGTGGATCAAATGGGCGATCCATTGGCGATTGGTGGTTTCCATTCCGATACCCGCCACAATGTGCGCTTTTGGCACTTTAAAGGGTACAAAGAGTCGTGGGGTGACGAGGTGAAAGGCCGACTTGCCGGCATGGAGGCAAATTACTCTACCCGCATGGGCGCAGCGATTCGTCATGCAGGCCATTATTTGGGCCATCAAAAAGCCGATAAAAAAATATTGTTAGTGCTGACCGATGGTGAGCCGGCGGATATTGATACCAGTGATCCGCGCTTGTTGATTGAAGATGCAAAAATAGCAGTGCGAGAGTTGGGGCAAGAGGGTATTTACACTTACTGCATCAACCTTGACCCCAAGGCAGATGAGTACGTGGCGGACATCTTTGGCAAGCATTACGCGGTGATTGACAACATTGCGCGCTTACCCGAAAGACTGCCGCAGCTATTTATGTCATTGGTGAAATAGGAATACTGAGATGAACAAACCCGTGCGTGATATCAGTTTAAAATTCTTAGGGTCAGTAGAGCACGTTGGTTTATTCATCATTGCGATAGCAACCTTTATCGCAATGACCAGTGAAATCATTAAGATGATTCAAGTCGCTCAGGTGACACTTTCCGACCTGTTGTTGCTGTTTATCTACCTAGAAGTTTTCACAATGGTTGGCCAATATTACAGATCGGGCAAGTTGCCAGTTCGATTCCCGCTATACATTGGCATGGTTGCATTGGCACGTTATCTAATTCTGGACATGAAGGCGATGGATGATTGGCGCATGCTTGCGGTGACGGCCTCCATATTTATTTTAGCGGCGGCAGTGTTAATTGTCCGTTTTGGCCATCTTCGCTACCCGTATCCAAACGATGAGCCGGCCTCTGAAATTAGTCGTCGAGAAATAAAATAGGTCTAGTCAACAAATTGTAAAAAACCGAGCGAAAATGGAGACGCTTCGCGAAAACGGGTAAAATCACAAAGTTACAAAATTTTAATTAAATGGGAGAGAGCAGAATGAGCAAAAGTCTGATTCAATTTATTATCGAAGAACAACGCCATATTCCAAATGCAAGCGGAGAATTTACCGGCTTGCTAAACGATGTAGTTTCAGCGTGTAAGCAAATCGCTCATGATGTGAATAAGGGTGCGTTGATTGGGGTTCTTGGGAGCGCCGGTAGTGAAAACGTGCAAGGCGAGACACAGAAAAAGCTCGACATCATCACCAACGAAGTTTTCATTAAAGCGAATGAATGGGGCGGTCATTTGGCGGGCATGGCATCTGAAGAGATGGATGACGTATATGAAATTCCTAAGCAATATCCTCGCGGCAAATACCTGATTACTTTTGACCCATTGGATGGTTCATCTAACATCGACGTTAATATTTCTGTTGGTACGATCTTCTCTATCTTGCGTTGCCCAGAAGGCGTGACTGACCCAAAGGCAGCTGACTTCTTGCAGCCAGGTACAAAACAAGTGTGCGCCGGTTATGCGTTGTACGGCCCAAACACCATGATGGTGATCACCACAGGCCACGGCGTTAATGGCTTCACACTAGATCGCGACGTAGGCGACTTTTTCCTAACTCACCCGAACATGACGATTCCAGCGGACACAAACGAATTCGCTATCAACATGTCGAATCAACGTTACTGGGAAGCGCCGGTACAAAAATACGTTGATGAATGCATGAAGGGCAAAGACGGCGGCCGTGAAAAGAATTTCAACATGCGTTGGGTGGCTTCTATGGTGGCGGAAGTTCATCGCATTTTGACTCGTGGCGGAATTTTCATGTATCCGTTCGACAATAAAGAAAAAGGCAAGGCTGGCAAACTGCGCTTGTTGTACGAAGCAAATCCGATGTCGTTCATTGTTGAGCAAGCAGGTGGCGTTAGCTCAACAGGTCGTCAACGTATTATGGAATTGCAACCAGAAGGTTTGCATCAGCGTGTGCCAGTTATCTTGGGTTCCAAGAATGAAGTGGATCGCGTAGTTGGATACCATAAAGGCATGTAAGCAATAAGACACGCCCTCGGAAACGGGGGCGTTTTTACGTCTGTAATGAGCAAGGAAGCAACATGAGCAAGCCATTAGTTTCGATCATCATGGGCAGCAGCAATGATTGGGAAATCATGCAGCAAGCTGCGCAAGCATTAAACGATTTTGGCGTAGCGTTTGATGCGCGTGTAATTTCTGCGCACCGTTCACCAGATTTGCTATTTGATTACATTAAAGAAATGAGCGCGCAGGGCGTGCAATGCTTTATCGCAGGCGCCGGTGGCGCAGCACATTTGGCTGGCGTGATCGCAGGTAAGACAACGCTTCCAGTATTGGGTGTGCCAATTCCATCTAAGTATCTCAAGGGGATGGATTCACTCTTGTCGATCGTACAAATGCCGAAGGGTATTCCCGTTGCTACTTTTGCGATTGGTGAGGCAGGCGCAGCGAATGCAGGTTTGTTTGCCGTTTCGATGTTGGCATTGAACGACAAGTCACTGGCAGATAAGCTCGTATCCTATCGTAAGAAACAAGCCGAACAAATTGCCGCAACCACTCTCCCCGCTTTGTAATTTAGAGGTTTCCAATGTCCGCATTGCATGAGTCGAATTTAACGAGCCTGAAATTTTTGCATCGTGGAAAGGTGCGCGATTTGTACGAGGTGGATGCGGATCATTTGCTAATTGTGCAAACGGATCGCCTCTCCGCATTTGATGCGATTTTGCCAAACCCGATTCCGGGTAAAGGTGAAGTGCTTACCACCGTATCCAATTTTTGGTTCAGTAAATTAGCGCATGTTATTCCGAATCATCTTTCAGGAATTGACCCAGAAAGCGTGGTGAAAACGGATGCGGATCGTGCACAAGTGCGTGGTCGATCTTTTGTAACTAAAAAACTAAAGCCGCTGCCAATCGAAGCGATTGTGCGTGGATATTTGGTGGGCTCCGGCTGGAAAGATTACAAAAAAACTGGCGCTGTTTGCGGTATTCAGCTGCCAGCAGGTTTGCAAGAAGCTCAGCAGTTACCTGAACCATTATTTACGCCATCCACTAAAGCAGCGGTGGGTGACCACGATGAAAATATTTCATTCGAGGAGGCCAAAAAACTACTTGGCGTAGCACGCGCGGAGGCCGTGAAAGCAGCCACCCTGGCACTGTATATTGAAGCAGCAGAGTACGCGCTAACACGGGGCATCATCATCGCGGATACCAAATTTGAATTTGGCGAAGACGCCAACGGTAAACTGTATTTGATCGACGAAGCGCTCACGCCAGACTCCTCTCGTTTTTGGCCTGCTGACCAATATAAAGTGGGTAGCAATCCTCCAAGTTTTGATAAGCAATTTGTGCGTGACTGGTTGGAAACATCGGGTTGGAATAAACAACCACCCGCACCGCAAGTGCCCGCAGATGTCCTACAAAAAACCGCTGATAAATATCTTGAAGCGCAACGGCTATTAACAGGGGTGTGAAGCCCCTCAAGCTCATAAACGATTGAGCAATAATGGTTGATCAAGCCGATAATTTTCGCCACCGCTTCGAAATGCGCAAAGAGCTTGGGCGCGGTGCGACGAGTGAGGTGCATTTGGCCTATGACACATTCCTGCAACGGGAAGTGGCGCTTAAAATAAGTCGCACCGGTTATCTCGACAATAAACAAGAAGGGTTGCGCAACCGCAAGATGTGGTTGAACGAAACGCGTCTGGCGGGCAAGTTGCAACATCCGTTTATCGTACAAGTGTTCGAAGCTTGTAGTACCCCGGAATTCGACTATTTAGTGATGGAATATGTGCCGGGTGGTACGCTAAAAGCACACACTTCGTTTGACAATCTTTTACCAATTAGTCGATTGATTGACATACTTTATAAGGTTTGTAACGCAATGGAGTATTCCTACAAGATGGGAATTCTTCACCGCGACATTAAACCAAGCAACGTACTTGTTGGTGAAAATAATACCGTCAAAGTTTCCGATTTTGGCGCAGCCTTTTTATTTAATTCCGATACCACGCAAGTTGATATGGTGGGCACATTGCCATTCATGGCGCCGGAGCAGCTTTCGCAAACACGCCCTGCGATACAGGCCGATGTATATGCCGTAGGGGTGATGGCCTATCAGTTACTGACGGGGAATTTGCCCTTCACCGCCAAGTCATATGACGAAATGATTTATCAAAAACTGCACGAAGAAGCTCTGCCTTTGGAAAAGCGTCGTAATGACATTCCACAGGCATTACGTTTCGCAGTGCACCGGGCTATGCATCGCGATCGAGAGATGCGCTACAACTCGTGGAAAGCATTCTGCGATGATTTGGTGACCGCCATGCCAACCATCGAAAAGTTGGAAGATGTACGCTTTGATTCCGCACAGTTTGATGTGCTGCGTAATCTTGCTTTTTTCGCCCACTTTTCCGATAACGAAGTGTGGGAAACGGTAGGGATAAGTCAGTGGCAAGAACGAAAGGCAGGCGACCGCATCATTAGCGAAGGTAAGGTGGGCAGTAGCTTTTTTATCATCATTCAAGGTGAGGCACAGGCTACCAAAAATGACGTCGAGCTGGCTCGTATGCATGAAGGAAGCTGCTTTGGCGAGTTAGCCTACTTAGATGAGGCACGTCATACACGGCTTGCGAGCGTGAATGCGATTACCGACTTGAGTTTGATAAAAGTAGAGGGAGAGCTATTGCAACATGCTAGCGATAGCTTGCAGGCCAGTTTTGCTAAGGCGTTTTTGAATTTGATGATCGCGAGAATCAAAGATACTGATCGACAGTTGTTGTCCTTTTTATTAGCACAGCCAACTGCCCGACCAAAATAATTCGTGAATTATTTGCCGCTGGCGCTCGCACCCTTAAGTTCGCGGAAGCGTAATTTGTCAGCCTCAAAGCGTGCCTTAACAGTCGCTAACTCTTGCTCGTTTTGTGCGAGCTCTTTTTCTAACTTAGCAATCCGCGCATCGTCTTGAGCGATATCCTCTAATAAAACTTTTTGAACTCCCTTGCCTTGTTTTGCGGGATCAGTCTGCTCCTTAACGTTAGTCGCGCGTGAATCACGCGCTGATTTCAGCATGGTGTTAATACTACTAATCCGAGCTTCTACTTGTTGCAAGCTACGATCACGCGACAGGTCAATTTCTTTTTCATTGCTGAAAGTGCTTAACAAGGCAGTGTCTTTGCGCTTGGATTCGATGGCCGCTTTGTCATCAGCATTCTTTTTTTCATCGGCCACTTTTTTTGCGCGTTGTTCCTCAGGTGTCAATTTATCAATACGTTTGTCGATACGGCCCTTATCGTTAAAGTGTGTCGCGTCTTTGTTGGCATACTCAGGGGGAATCGTTTCGCCATAATGCGTTGTGCCATTGTCATCAACCCACTTATAGAGTTTTGCTTCAGCACTGAACGTAAAAGCGCCACACAAGATTAAGCACGCACTTGCAACTTTGTAATTAAACATTTTTCACCCCGTAACGATCTCGATAAGATTGAACTGCTTGCAGATTTTGTACTAACTCGGCCTCGCCTTGCAAATAACCTAATAAATCATCCAATGCGGCGATAGAAATGACGGGCAGATTGTAATCACGACGCACTTCTTGCACTGCGGATAACTCACCTTGTCCGCGCTCCATGCGATCGAGAGCAATGACTACGCCGCATGGGGTTGCTCCGGCAGCACGAATGAGTTCAATGGATTCGCGCACGGATGTTCCGGCAGAAATTACATCATCAATGATTAGCACGTTACCCTGTAATTTTGCGCCAACCGTATTGCCGCCCTCGCCGTGATCTTTGGCTTCTTTGCGGTTAAAGCAATACGGTACATTGCGACCTTGCTCGGAAAGTGCGATAGAGGTACCGGCAACAAGTGGAATGCCTTTGTAAGCAGGCCCAAACAGCATGTCGAAAGGCACGTTGGAGGAGAGAATCGCTTGTGCATAAAACTGACACAACTCACGTAAGGCCGCGCCATCTTGAAATAATCCCGAATTAAAAAAATAAGGAGACAAGCGCCCTGCTTTGGTTTGAAACTCACCGAAGCGCAAAACATTTTGTTCGACGGCGAAACGAATGAAATCTTGGCGGTAAGCGTGCATAGAAAGTTTAGAAACGAATTAAAGATTGGCGCCATTATAATCCGCACACTTCGCAACGAGAAAAAACATGAGAATAATTTCATTGAATTTAAACGGCATCCGCTCTGCTTATAACAAAGGCTTGCTGGAATGGTTTGGCAAACAGAATGCTGATATTTTGTGTGTGCAAGAGCTCAAAGCCCAAGTGGACGATATGACTCCGGACATGCTCTCACCGCTGGGTTATCACGGCTATTTTCACTACGCCGAAAAAAAGGGCTACAGCGGCGTCGCCATTTACAGCAAACGCAAACCCGATTCCGTCATTGTCGGTTTGGGCATTCCCGAGTTTGATGCAGAGGGGCGTTACATTGAGGTGCAGTTTGGGAATCTCAGTGTGGTGTCGTTGTACTTGCCTTCCGGCTCTAGTGGTGAAGAGCGTCAAGCCGTAAAGTTTAAATTTATGGAAGCCTTTTTGCTGCACATGGTCGCCTTAAAAAACAGCGGACGCGAAGTGATTATTTGCGGCGATTGGAACATCGCGCACACAGAAAAAGATTTGAAAAACTGGAAGGGCAACAAAAAGAATTCCGGTTTCTTGCCGGAAGAGCGTGCGTGGTTGACGCAGATATTTAGCGAGGTGGGCTTTGTCGATGTGTTCCGTAAACTACACCCCGAATTAGAGGCCTACACTTGGTGGTCTAATCGTGGCCAAGCGTGGGCGAAGGATGTCGGATGGCGGCTAGATTACCAAGTGGCGACGCCAGCAATTGCCGAGAAAGCAATGGCAACGGGCATCTACAAAGAGCAACGTTTTTCAGACCATGCGCCGTTGTTGGTGGATTACCTGGAGTGAGTTTGTATGTCGGGCTTCAACCCGACAGGTTGGACTAAAGCCCAACCTACAAAGTTATTCCCAGAGTTTGAATGCTTGCATTTGTTTAGTTGCTTGCTCTGCCCAACCGCGATTTGCGGCGGGTGAAGCGGGGCTGGGATGCAAGATACGGCCAATTTTGATTTGCGGCAGATGGGCTAAAGCACGTTGTGCTTGTGCTTCGGCAAAGCCACCAATACCGATAACCCATTCAGCTTGAGTAGACGCGACGACTTCAACAAGGTGGGTATCGCACGCGGCAAACAGCGGGGCTACTTCTGCGGCGGGCAACTTGTCGGGCGTGACATTTTTACCCGAGGCAAAGAATGCCAGCGGGCAATAATTTGCGACAAAGTGTTCGGCAAAAAATGCATCGGCTGAAGTGAAGCGCTCGGCAAACAGTCCCCACAAGCGTCGGCCACTTACCTCGGAACGAGTGCAGGCCCAACCTTCAATTGGGCGCGCAGGATTTTCATGCACAGGTTTTTTAATCGGCGCATCTAGCTTCATCCAATCGCGCGCGGCGGCGATTTCTCCAAACGGCACGCCGATTTGCGTCATACCAAACGGACCGGGGTTCATGCCTAAAAATACGATGCGCTTATTCCCTTCGCCGAAACGCTGCAAGTATTGTTCATGGCAAGCCCATGCGTAATCGAGCGGGTTGTAGGTATGGGTAACAGGTGCTGCGAAAGCGAGTTTATCGACAGATTTTGAGAGTTTGTGCGCGGCAACGATCAGCTTGTTGGTGATCATGCTTGTTTTTCCTTCCACGGCGCAACTTTAAGCAGAAGCAACATGCCGGGAATCGCGAGTAAAGCGCAGAGAAAAAAGAAACCCATCCACCCCATCATTTCCACAAGCCAGCCGGTGGCGGCGTTGGCAAAGGTGCGTGGCATGGCAGCTAGGCTGGTGAATAACGCGAACTGGGTGGCGGTGTAAGCAGGGTGAGTGCTGCGGGCGATGAAGGCAACGAAAGCTGCCGTGCCCAGCCCCACACCCAGTGCTTCAAGGCCAATGACGAAAGCAAGCTGAGCGAGCTCCACAGAAGTAATTTCCGCGTGATGCCCTACTCCAGCCAACCAGGCAAAACCAAAAACAGAAACCAATTGCACGATGCCGAATAACCACAGCGCGCGGTTGATGCCGATCTTCACCATCCATAGACCACCGAGTAAGCCACCGATGACGGCTGGCCATAGTCCCGCGTTTTTAGCGATTAGACCAATCTGAGTTTTGGTGAATCCCATGTCCATATAAAACGGGGTCGCCAACGCCGTACACATGCTGTCGCCGAGCTTATAAAAAAACAGGAAAGCCAATATAAACAATGCACTATGCCAGCCTTGGCGTTGGATGAATTCGCGGAAGGGCTCTACTACTGCAGCACGCAAATTTTTCGGTGGAATAACATTGAGGGGTTCTTTTACAACCAGTGTCATCAGCAGGCCGGGCAACATAAACATGGCAGTGATGATAAACACTAAATCCCACGGTAACGTGTCCGCGAGAATGAGTGACAGCGAGCCGGGTACTAAACCCGCAATGCGGTAGGCGTTCACATGCACGGAGTTACCCAAGCCGAGCTCGGTATCGCTGAGTAATTCACGCCTATACGCATCCAGCACAATGTCTTGCGTGGCGCTTAAGAAAGCCAGCAAGGTGCAAAACAGTACGATCGTGCTCATATCGGTTTGCGGAGCAAAACCGCCGAGCGTGGCGATGACTAACAGCAAAGAAATCTGTGCTAATAACATCCAACCGCGCCGTCTGCCGAAAGCGGGCACAACGTAGCGGTCGAGCAGCGGCGACCACAAAAATTTCCACGTGTAGGGAAACTGGATCAGCGCAAATAGGCCGATAGTTTTGAGATCAACATGTTCGCTACGTAGCCAAGCAGGGATGAGGTTAAAAAGTAGATACAGCGGTAGACCGGACGAGAATCCGGTGAACACGCAAATCAACATGCGACGGGTAAAAAGTTGCTGCCAGACCGACATCTGTTACGCCCCCTGCTGGAAGCGATAGACCGCCATGCTTCCACGCAGGTTGGGTAATACTTGAATTTCGCTATCGCCAGTCATGACGCGTCGGCCAATAATTGTTACGTTAAGCTTGGCGCATAACTCATCAAAATCATGGAAGGTGCACAGGTGGACGTTGGGTGTGTCATACCACTGGTAAGGTAGCTCCTTCGAAATAGGCATGTTGCCGAACAACACATCGACACGATTTTTCCAATAACCAAAATTGGGGAAGCTGACGATTCCTTCGCGACCGACGCGTAACATCTCACGAATCAACGGTTCGGTGTGGCGAGTGGCTTGTAGCGTTTGCGACAAAATGACGTAATCAAACGAGTTGGATTCGAAGTCATTAAGGCCGGAATCCAAGTCATTTTGAATGACGTTCACGCCATTTTTTACGCAGGCGACGATACCCTCGTCACTGATCTCGACACCGTAACCGCGTACGCCGCGTTCGCTCTTGAGATATTGCAACAGGCTGCCGTCACCGCAGCCAAGGTCTAATACGGAGGCGCCTTGCGGAATCCAAGCCGCAATGGCGGCGAAATCGGGACGGGCAACAAGCATGGCTTGATTACTCATTTTGTATTCTCCCGATGGATGTTGTTGAGATAGGACTGCATTACCTCGAAGTAGTGCGGATCGGGCATCAGGAATGAGTCGTGGCCATGCGCTGAAGTGATCTCGGCATAACTTACGTTGCGGCGGTTGTGTAGCAGCGGGCGTACAATTTCGCGTGAACGCTCGGGAGAAAAACGCCAGTCGGTGGTAAATGAAATCACCAGAAAATTAGCTTTTGCTGCGGCAAAGGCTTTATTCAAATCGCCCTCACAAGCATGGGCAGGGTCAAAATAGTCCAGTGCTTTGGTCATCAGCAAATAGGTATTGGCATCGAAGTAGGCCGCGAATTTATCGCCTTGGTAACGTAAATAGGATTCGATCTCAAACTCAATATCGAAGCCATAGTTAAATTTTTCGCTACGCAACTCACGACCAAATTTATCAGCCATCGCATCATCAGAAAGATAAGTGATGTGACCTAACATGCGCGCTAAACGCAAGCCGCGAGTAGGGACTACGCCGTGTGCATAAAAATCACCACCATGAAAATCAGGGTCGGTGAGAATGGCATTACGCGCCACGTCGTTAAAAGCGATGTTCTGTGCAGTAAGGCGAGGTGCGCTAGCAATGGCCAACACATGGCGCACGCGCTCGGGGAAAGCGAGTGACCATTGCAAGGCTTGCATGCCACCCAAGCTACCACCAACGACAGCAGCAAACTGTTGAATGCCCAAGTAGTCGGCAAGACGCGCCTGAGATTCCACCCAGTCTTCAACCGTGATGACAGGGAAGCTAGAGCCAAATGGCTTACCCGCTTCGGGATTGATACTGATAGGGCCAGTTGAGCCGTGACAGCCGCCAAGATTATTCAAGCCAACGACAAAAAACTTATCGGTGTCGATGGGTTTGCCGGGGCCAACCATGTTGTCCCACCAGCCGATATTTTTGGGTGCATCGGCATAATGACCCGCCACATGATGATGGCCGGATAGCGCATGACAAATCAGGATTGCATTCGACTTGTCGTCATTTATACGACCATAAGTTTCATAAACGATTTCATAGCGCGGCAAGACGGCCCCGCTTTTAAATTGCAGTGGAATATCAAACTGCGCGCGCTGAGCGCTAACAATGCCAACCGAAGAAGTCAATCAAACCCCCAAAACAAAAAACCCGTTCAGCTTAGTGCTAGAGCGGGTTTACTCGCTTTAGCTGGTATGTTTTACGTGCCCCGCAAGCTGAATCAAATCGGCACGGAGCGGAGTTTCCCTGTTTTAAATTGTGCTGTCAATTTGTTGACTAACTGCCACGCTAAAGGTGCTTCGCAAATAAAAAAACTTTACACTGTTAGATGTTATTGCTAGGATTTAAACCACTTTGTACGAAAAAGCTCTAAGCATCCTATGATTAAAGGGAATTTTGATATCCAACTAGATTTCTTACAGACGTCTACGCCACCAATGATTGGAGTGGATATTAGTTCGTCCTCGGTCAAAATGGTTGAATTGAGCGAGGCGCCTAAAAAGGCTGGTTACATCGTTGAGCGGTATGCGATTGAAGCCCTTCCTGCAGATGCCGTTACCGACGGCAATATCAATAATTTAGATGCGGTTTCCGAAGCGTTAACCCGAGCGTGGAAACGCATGGGAACTCGAATTAGAAATGTAAGTCTTGCGCTGCCTGCGGCTGCAGTCATTAGTAAGAAAATTTTGCTTCCAGCCGGTCTGCGTGAAGACGAACTGGAAATTCAGGTTGAGTCAGAAGCAAATCAATACATCCCTTTTGCGCTTGAAGAAGTCAATTTAGACTTTCAAGTAATTGGTCCATCGCCGACCAATCCAGAAGAAATTGAAGTGTTGTTAGCGGCTTCACGCAAGGCAAACGTGGAAGATCGCGTAGCGACTGCGCAAGCTGCGGGATTAAAAACGATCGTGGTTGATGTTGAGCCTTACGCTGCTGAGGCTGCTTATGAGCAAGTTCGCTCACAGTTACCGGGTGGTGCGGCGGATCAATGCGTAGCACTGATCGATATTGGCGCAAACGTAATGAATGTAAACGTGCTGCGTAATGGCCAATCCATTTACATGCGTGACCAACAAATCGGTGGTTCGCAACTCACGCAGTTAATTCAAAATGCGTTTGGACTTTCTGCAGAAGATGCGGAGTCAGCAAAACGAAATGGTGGTTTGCCCGATTCTTATGAGACGGATGTCTTGGCGCCGTTTAGAGAAAATGTTGCGACGGAAGTAACGCGTGCTTTGCAGTTCTTTTTTACTTCTACACAGTTCAATGAAGTGAATTATGTTGTACTTGCTGGGGGTTGCGCTTCTTTGTCTGGTTTAGATGATGCGGTTGCCACGCGCACACAAGTAAGTACCTTGGTTGCCAATCCTTTTGCGCAAATGACTTTGTCTAGTCGCATTAAGCCACGACAACTACAAACGGACGCCCCTGCTTTGATGATTGCTTGCGGCTTGGCAATGCGGAGGTTTGATCCATCATGATTCGTGTAAACCTATTACCTCACCGTGCAGAAAAACGCCGTGCCCGTCAGCTACAATTTGTTATTCTCAGTGCTATTTCAGTCGCGCTGGGTATTTTGATAATTGGCTTCGTCCATGCTTGGATTGCCGGCCGCATTTCTGAACAAGAGCGTCGCAATGCTTATTTAAAGCAAGAAATCGTCCTGCTCGATAAGCAGATTGCAGAGATCAAAAAGCTTCGTGAACAAACGCAATCATTGTTGTCGCGCAAAACAGTCGTTGAAGATCTACAAAGCACAAGGGCCAACGTGGTGCATTTGATGGATCAAATGTTACGCATCTTGCCAGATGGTGTTTACCTAAAGAGCCTCAAGCAAACTGGTAACAAAATCAGCATTGTCGGCTACGCGCAGTCGAACGCAAGAGTATCAACATTGATGAGATCGATTGAAGACTCACCTTGGTTGGATTCGCCAACGCTGATCCAAATTCAGGCTTCAACTACTGCAGGCGCACGCTTGAGTGAGTTTTCTCTGAACTTTAATTTGACGAAGCAAGCTGCGGTGGCTACACCTGTCGCTCCACCGGCAAAGCCAGTTGCCCCGAAAGGTTAAAAGATGCAGATAAATAAGTTCATCGAAGAATTAAAGAGTGTCGATCCTAAAACGCCAGGAAGTTGGCCGTGGCTAGTTAAAATATTCGCCTTTGTTTCAATGTTTGTCGCGATTGTTGCGATGGGCGCAGTAGCGGACTGGCAAGGCCAATGGGAAAGTTTGCAAGGCTTTAAGCAAGAAGAGTTAAAGTTACGCGAGACATTCTTGGCGAAAAAGAAAGAAGCGATTAACTTAGACATCATCAAGAAACAGCTACTCGAAACACAAGAATCCTTTGGTGCCTTGTTAAAGCAATTGCCAAGCAAGTCTGAAATGGATGCGTTACTGACGGATATTAATCAGGCAGGCTTAGGCCGTGGCTTACAGTTCGATTTGTTCCGACCAGGTAACGAAGTGCCAACCGGGGTGTTCACTGAGCAGCCCATCTCGATTCGAGTGACCGGAAATTACGATGATCTGGGTAAATTTAGTAGTGATATTTCGCAGCTGCCACGTATTGTAACGTTGAATGAAATTAGCATTGCGCCAAGCGCAGGCGGTGTATTAAGTTTGGATGCAATTGCGAAAACTTATCGCTATCTTGATGATGATGAACTGGCGGCGCAGAAAAAAGCAGCAAAGCCAGCGGGAGCTAAAAAATGAAACCCGCTTATCTAGTGATGTGTGCGTCTTTGCTGCTCGTAGGTTGTGGGGGCGAGGAGTTTCAAGACTTGCGTGATTTCGTAAAAAACGCCGGTGCGGACATGCGCGGCAAAGTAGAGCCGCCGCCCGAAATTAAACCTTATGAGCCGTTCAGTTACGACAACTCAACGTCAATACAAGACCCTTTTAAACCACGTAAGACAGATTTAAAAAACGCGGGGCATGCAGGCGAAAACCAACCTAGCTTAGATCGGCCAAAGGAGGAACTGGAGGAGTTTCCACTGGAAAGTCTGAAAATGGTTGGCTATTTGCAAAAGGGCGTTGGCTACGCGGTAATACGTTCTCCTAAAGGTAATTTACATCGCGTTAAAGCGGGTAATTACATGGGCTTGAATTTTGGGCAAATTATTTCGATCAGCGATAGCGAAATAAAAATTAAAGAAATGGTGCAAGACGGTGCTGGCGATTGGTCAGAGCGCGAAAGCATTTTGCAGTTAGTTGAGTGATCAGGAGTAAATATGAAACAGTTTATTAATCCCATCCGCAGCATTCTTCAATTAGCCTTGGTCGCACTGTCGATTTGGGCAACCGCAGCGAATGCAGAAACTGCTCCAGGTGGCGAGCTAAATAGCATTACCTCGATTACCGCTAGCCCCGCTGTCGCAGGAAAAATCGTACTTAAAGTAGGTCTGAAAAATGCACTGGTTAATCAACCGGCAGCATTTACTATCAATACTCCTCCGCGCATTGCGTTTGACTTCCCTAATACCGAAAATGGAACGGGTAAATCTACCCAAGAGTTTGGTGAGGGCGATTTGCGTGGCGTAAATGTGGTGCAGGCAGGGGGTCGCACACGCTTGGTGGTTAATCTCAACCAGATGTTGACCTATGAGACGCAAATTGAAGGCAATAACCTGCTGATTTCTATGCAAAGCAAAGTGGTTGGCGGCGGGTCTGAGACTGTAACAACGGCACGCTTTGCAGAGGCGAAGCCGACTACCCAAGCTCACAGCCTGCGTGACGTAGATTTTAGACGCGGAAAAAATGGTGAAGGTCGTGTACAAATTGATTTGTCAGACGCCAATGTGGGTATTGACATCAAGCAGCAGGGGAAAACGCTGGTTGTTGATTTTGCTAAAACAAGTTTGCCTAGAAATCTACAGCGTAAATTAGATGTGGTGGATTTTGGAACGCCTGTGCAAATGGTGGATGCTTTTGCGCAAGGCGATACGGTGCGTATGGTTATTGAGCCTAAAGGCGCTTGGGAATATGCCGCTTATCAAACGGATAATAAGTTCATAATTGAGGTTAAAACGATTGTTGAGGATACCAATAAATTAGTAAAAAACAGTCGTGGTGCTTATGCAGGTGAGAAACTGAGCCTCAACTTCCAGAATATTTCTACTCGTGAAGCGTTGAACGTGATTGCTGACTTCACTAATTTGAACATGGTGATTAGCGATACGGTTGCGGGTAGTTTGACGTTGCGATTGAAAGACGTGCCGTGGGATCAGGCGTTGCAAATCATCTTGGATACTAGAGGGTTGTTGCAACAAAAAGAAGGTAACGTCATTATGGTTGCGCCGCGTGATGAAATCGCCGCGCGCCAAAAAGATGCGCTCACGACACAGCGGGTAATTAGTCAATTGGAACCTATGCAAACTGAGGCATTCCCCCTTAGCTATGCCAAGGTGGAAGATGTTAAGGCTGTGCTTGCGGGTTATCAAAGCCAGGCAGTCACGGCAGCTACAGAGGGTGCTCCAGCAGCTGATGCAGGAAGCAAAACCACGGGAGCAAACGGGAGTGAGAATATTGCATTCGATACTCGCACCAACACTTTGTATATCACGGCCACGCTTTCTCGTTTAACGCAGATTCGAGAAATTATCAAAAAGCTAGATGTGCCAGTACGTCAGGTATTGATCGAAGCTAGGTTTGTCGAGGCAACGAAATCCTTCAACCGTACTATCGGGGGGCGTCTGGGCTTTGCCGGACCGGCTGCTGCTGCAGGCGCTGGGCAGCGTATAGGTGGTAACTTTGGTCAAGTAACTAGTGCGGGTAGTTTTAACTTGCCTAGCTCCACCTCCGGCACGGGAGGTATGTCATTGTCACTCTTTGATAGTGCGGCGACAAACACGCTGACCTTGGAGTTGACAGCCTCTGAGTTGGACGGAACGACCAAGTCAATTGCTAGTCCTCGCGTGATGACGGGCGACTCGATGGCTGCAACCATTAAGTCAGGTGTGCAGATTCCTTACGCGGTTGCCGGTAGTGCTACCACTGGCCCATCGATTGCGTTTAAGGATGCCACTTTGAGTTTGGTCGTAACGCCAAAAATTACACCAGACGATAAAGTGTCGATGAAACTAGATGTGAAGCAAGACACCGTGGGTAACATTTATGGCGGTGTACCAAGCATCAACAACAAGCAAGTGACGACTACCGTGTTAGTAGAAAACGGCGGTACGGTGGTAATTGGTGGAGTTTACACGCAAGATACAACTAACTCAGAATCTAAGGTGCCTCTGTTTGGAGACATTCCGATTATTGGTTGGTTATTTAAGAACGAAAACAAAACTGATACCAAAAAAGAATTGTTGATATTTATTACGCCTAAGATTTTGAAAGATAGTCTGAATCTAAACTAAATTTATTCAGTCTGAAAAAAGCCCGGTTAGCCGGGCTTTTTTTTCCAGAAAGATTACCCAAGCGCATTTCCGCTACAATTTCACCCATGACACCCTTTAACCTAAATAATCCGTTAGACATTTCGATAGCGGAGAATCAAGAAATGGTCGGTAGGACTTTAGTCCAACATGTCGGGCTGAAGCCCGACCTACGCGCTAATAAACAATCTGGGTTTAATACCGCACACATAAAACGCAACTCCGGCAATATCATATTAGTGGGGATGATGGGGGCAGGTAAAACGACAGCTGGCAAGCTGTTGGCGAAACAGTTGGGCAAAACCTTTATCGATAGTGATGAAGAGATACAAAAGCGCACCGGCGTAAAAATATCCCATATATTTGATGTTGAGGGTGAAGATGGTTTTCGCCAGCGTGAAAGTGCGATCATTCAAGACTTAGCCAAGCTGGATAATATTGTTCTGGCGACCGGCGGTGGCGCAGTACTAAGAGAAGAAAATCGTGCTGTATTGCAACAAAATGGCCTCGTCATTTATTTGAAAAGTAGTGTGCATGATTTATGGCAAAGAACCCGCCATGATCACAGCCGCCCGCTATTACAAACCTCTAATCCAAGAGCAAAACTGCAAGATCTCTTTGAACAAAGAGACCCAATTTATGCCGAAGTGGCAGACTATGTTGTGCATACGGGAAAGCAGAGTGTGCAGATATTAATTAGCAAGCTCACCAAATACATTTGTCCTCAAGATCCAATGACACATACAAAAGAAACCATGCAAACATTAGAAGTCGGGTTGGCTGAAAGAAGCTACTCAATCCATATCGGTCAAAAATTACTCTCCCATGCAGGGCTATTGCTGAAGCACATTCCTCACAAGCGAGTTGCTATTGTCAGCAATACAACGGTAGCCCCACTTTATTTAGAAAAACTGACGAAACTCTTCCGTGAGCAAGAAATTAAAGTACACGAAATCATTTTGCCGGATGGTGAGCAATATAAAAATTCGGAATCGCTCAGTAAAATTTATGATGCGCTACTTACGAATCGTTGTGAACGCAATACGCCATTGATTGCGCTGGGCGGAGGTGTGGTGGGAGATTTGACCGGTTATGCAGCAGCCACCTATTTGCGTGGCGTGCCGTTCATTCAGATACCCACGACATTGCTGGCGCAGGTGGACTCATCCGTCGGTGGCAAGACAGGCATAAACCACCCGCTCGGCAAAAACATGATTGGTGCTTTCTATCAACCGCAAGTGGTGATTGCCGATGTGGCAACGCTCAATACTTTATCGGATAAAGAACTGAAAGCCGGTATTGCCGAGGTCATTAAATACGGCTTAATTCGTGATCTGCCATTCTTAGAGTGGATTGAGCAAAACATGGAAAAACTTTTGCAACGCGATGCAGAAGCATTGCAATACGCCATCGTGCGCAGCTGTGAAAATAAAGCCGAAGTGGTGGGGAACGATGAGCGCGAAAGTGGTGATCGCGCCTTGCTCAATTTGGGCCACACTTTTGGGCACGCCATCGAAAACGCGATGGGCTATGGTGTTTGGTTACATGGCGAAGCAGTGGCGGCGGGCACCATCATGGCGGCCGACTTATCCCAGAGGCTAGGGTGGATCAGTGAGCAAGATGTGGAGCGCGTTAAAAATATATTTGTGCGAGCCGGTTTACCTATCGTTGCGCCCAAACTCGGTTTTGAGAAGTATGTGCAACTGATGGGACTTGATAAAAAAGTGGCCGATGGAAAAATTCGTTTCGTGTTGCTAAAAGCGATAGGCCATGCCGTGATAGCTGAAAATATTCCAACTGAATTACTCAGTCAGACATTGGAGTCATGCAGTGCCTAACTTCACCCTTGCATCATATGCGTCAGACCCGCAGAGTTCGCGCGGTCGTAAAATTTACGAAGAAGCCCCAGCGGGTCGCAGCGAATTTCAGCGTGATCGCGACCGTATTATTCATTCCAGTGCTTTCCGTCGCCTAGAATATAAAACCCAAGTATTCGTTAATCATGAGGGAGATTTATTTCGTACTCGACTGACGCACAGTATTGAGGTGGCGCAGATTGGCCGCTCTATTGCGCGCCGTCTATCGCTCAATGAAGATTTGGTGGAGGCGATTTCGTTAGCCCATGATCTTGGTCATACGCCCTTTGGTCACGCGGGGCAGGATGCGCTCAATAACTGCATGCAAAACTATGGCGGGTTTGAGCACAATCTCCAATCGTTACGGGTGGTTGATGTGTTGGAAGAGCGTTACGCCAGTTTTGACGGACTCAATCTTTGCTATGAAACCCGCGAAGGTATTCTCAAACATTGTTCACTGGAAAATGCAGCGCAGCTAGGCGAGTTGGGGGAGCGTTTTCGCAATAATCAACGCCCAACTTTAGAAGCGCAGATCGCCAATTTGGCAGACGAGATTGCTTACAATAATCACGATGTGGATGATGGTCTGCGCTCAGGGCTAATTACCTTAGAGCAACTTGCATCTGTCAGATTGTTTTCCACTCACCTCGACGAAGTGCGTAAAGCCTATCCGAACTTGGCAGAACGGCGCGTCATCCATGAAACCATCCGCCGCATGATCAATACGCTGGTAAGCGATGTTATTGCACAGAGCGAAAAAAACATTGGGCAGCATAAAGTGCAGAGCGTGAGCGATGTGCGTAGCGCTCCAAGCTTGCTTGCGTTTAGCCCTGAGATGCTCGAACTGAATCGAGAACTAAAGGCCTTCCTGCGTAAACATTTGTACCGTCACTATCTGGTGCTGCGAATGAGCGCCAAGGCGCACCGAATAATTAGTGAATTATTTCAAGCATTTATGGCGGACTATAGACTGTTGCCTCCGCAGTTTCATCGGGCGGCCGAAATGGAGCATGCTCGTGCCGTGGCCGATTACGTCGCAGGAATGACTGATCGCTACGCGATTAGAGAGTATCGACGCCTGTTCGCAGTAGAAGAAAACTGAAGGAGCGGGGAAATTGGCAATTCACCTGATTGCTGACAGGTGCTAGACAAGGTAACATTCGCGCCCTTTCGCTTTTGAAATTAGACGTGATGGCGTGTGCCGTCACAT